>Ga0214919_10009675_pt1 | contig 12392 bp, 11 predicted proteins | sample LL1503_MetaG_FD_177994 | JGI IMG/M metagenome (GOLD analysis project Ga0214919, IMG submission 177994) | Freshwater microbial communities from Lake Lanier, Atlanta, Georgia, United States - LL-1503 | ecosystem: Environmental > Aquatic > Freshwater > Lake | place: USA: Georgia | collected...
CCCAGCCTGGCGGTCCTTGCACCACGGTGCCGGCAAAGTCGCGCCCCGGTGTGCGTGGCAGTGTGGTGTACGGGAACAAGCCCAACACATTGGTGGTGTCGCTTTTGTTCATGCCTGCGGCTTTCACTTGGACCAGCACCTCATGGGCTTGTGGCTCAGGTTTGGGCACGTCCACCACGGCCAGCAAGCCCAAGTCGCCTGTTTTTTCAAATCTCAATGCCCGCATGTCACTCGCCCATTTCATCAAACCGCCCTACTGTGCGCCGACCATTTGGTGCGACGCACTGGGATAAACCCGAAACCGGGTCGATGCTTGGCAGCTTGATCAACGGGTGTCGTTAGACTGCGGTGCAGCCCAAGCCCAGGGCGCTGAGACCTGTTGATCAAACCAACCCCGCACAACATCATGAACCCATCGCGCCGCTATTTCACCGCCGGTATGTCGCTCATGGCGCTGGCACCCCTTGGGGTGCATGCCGCCGAGCCCACACCCACCGCCGCCTTCCCCAACGAAACAGTGCGCATCGTGGTGGGCTTTTCGCCGGGCGGCGTGGCCGATGTATCGGCGCGCATCGTGGGCCAAAAGTTGTCGGAGCGATGGAAGCAAGCGGTGGTGGTGGACAACCGCCCAGGCGCGGGCAGCGCGATCGGCGCTCAGTTTGTGGCCCAGGCCAAGCCCGACGGGTTGACCTTGTTGTCGGTCTCGGCCGCCCACGCGGCCCTGCCCGCTTTGAATGCCAAGCTGGGGTTTGACCCTGGCCGCGACTTTGCGGGTGTGGCCCTGACCTGCACCGGGCCTTTGCTGCTGGTGGCCACGCCGGGCCTGGGGGTCAAAAGTGTCAAAGACTTGCTCAGCTTGGTGCGCGCCCAGGCCGGACAAATCAATTTTGCGTCGGCGGGCAAAGGCAGTGCGACCCACTTTGCGATGGAGTTGTTCAAAACCAAAACCGGCGCCGACATCGTGCATGTGCCCTACAAGGGCATCCCTGAGGCGCTCAATGACACGGTGCAAGGGCGGGTTCAGTTGTTCATCTTGCCCTTGCTCAATGCCTTGCCCCTGGTCAAAGACCAAAAGCTGGTGGCCTTGGGCGTGACCACTGCGCAACGCAGTCCTTTGTTGCCCGATGTGCCCACGCTGGGCGAAAGTGGCGTGGCAGGCTACCGCTGGGAGTCTTGGCACGGCTTGCTGGCACCGGCCAAAACACCGCGCTCCATCGTCAACAAACTCAATGAAGACATCTTGCAAGTGCTCGACATGCCCGACGTGCGCGCGCGCATTGCCGCTTTGGGCTTGTACAGCCCGGCCCAAAACCCCGAACAGTTTGACCGCTTCATCGCCGAAGAAATCAACAGTTATGCCGCTGCGGCACGCGCCGCTCAATTGACCCCTGAATAAGCCCCGCCCCATGTCCCAAACCCTTTCTTCTCCGGCCGTGCGCATCCATGCCATTGGAGGGCCCGAGGTGATGCAACTCGAGTCTGTCGATGTGCCCGCGCCTGGGCCGCAACAAATTCGAATCCAACAATCGGCGGTGGGCATCAACTACATCGACGTTTATCACCGCACCGGTGTCTACCCCATTGGCTTGCCCGCCATCATTGGCAGCGAAGCCGTGGGGGTGATCGAGTCGGTGGGCAGCCAGGTGCACGACCTGCGCGTCGGCCAGCGCGTGACCTATGCGCCGGTGATCGGCGCTTATGCGCAATACCGCAATCTGAACGCCGAGCGGGCCATCTTGGTGCCCGATGGTTTGGCTGACACCCAGGTCGCTGGCATGATGCTCAAAGGCATGACGGCGCACTCGCTGGTGCGCCGCGCCTACCAAGTCAAGGCGGGCGACACCGTGCTGGTGCAAGCCGCCGCCGGTGGCGTGGGGCTGATCGTCTGCCAATGGGCCAAGCACCTGGGGGCCACGGTGATTGGCACCGTGGGCAGCGCGGAAAAAGCAGCCTTGGTGCGCGCCCATGGCGCAGACCACACCATCCTTTACCGAGACTGCGACTTTGTCCAAGCCGTGAAAGACATCACGGCTGGCGCGGGGGTGCAAGCCATTTTTGACGGCGTGGGCAAAGACACCTTTGTGCCGTCCCTGCCATGCCTGGCGCCTTTTGGCACCATCGTCAGTTTTGGCCAGGCTTCAGGCATGGTGCCGCCATTTGACCTGGTGGGCCTGCGCACCAACTCGGCCTACATCACACGCGCTTCGTTGGCCATCCATGTCAGCCAGCGGCGCGATCTGCTGGTGTCGGCCCAAGAGTTGTTTGAAGTCGTGCTCAGTGGGGCCGTGCGCATCGATGTGCAACGCCAATTCAAGTTGTCGCAAGCGGCCACGGCACACCGCGAGCTCGAGGGCCGTCAAACCCTGGGCTCGTCGGTTTTTACTCTACCTTGATCTTGGCTTTTTCAACCACCCGGCGCCAGCGGGCAATATCGGCTCGGATGGTGTCCATCATGTGTTCGGGGCTGCCGCCCACCAGCTTGGTGCCATCGGCTTCGAACTTGGTGGCCGTGGCGCGCTCGCGCAAGATGGCGTTGATTTCGCTGTTGAGCAAAGCCACCACATCGGCGGGCATGCCCTTGGGGCCGGCCAAAGCCTTCCAGTCGACCACGTTGTAATCGGCCAAGCCTTGTTCGGCAAAGGTGGGCAAGTCGGGCAGGTGGCCCATGCGCTCGTTGCCCGCCACGCCCAAACCCAGCACCCGGCCACTTTTGATGAACGGGGCCCCAAAGGTGGCGCTGGTGAGCATCATGTCGATGCTGCCACTGATCACATCATTGAACGCCTGCGACGAACCTTTATAGGGCACGTGGATGAGTTTGACGCCCATGATGAAGGCCAGCTCCTCCATGCCCAGGTGCGCGATGGACCCCACACCGGCCGAGCCGTAGCTCAACTTGCCGGGCTCTTTTTGGGCCGCGGCGATCAAGGCGGCGAGGTTTTTAAACGGCGACTTGCTGCCCACCACCAACACCACCGGGTCGCGCGAGACCATGGCGATGGCTTGCATGTCGGCAATCGGGTCATAAGGCAACCGGGTCACTGCGGCTTGGATGGGGTAGGTGCTCGACATGTTGAGCAAGGTGTAGCCATCGGGTGCGGACTTGAGGACAAAGTCTGCGCCCACGCTGCCGCCTGCGCCGACCCGGTTTTCCACCACCACCGGTTGGGCCACGCGCTCGGTCAGGCGTTGGGCCAAAAACCGCGCCACCGTGTCGCCCCCGCCACCGGCGGCAAAGGGCACGACAAACTTGATGGGGCGGTCGGGGTATTTGCGGGCTTGCGCTGGGGCCAGCGAAGGCCACAGCGCAGCCCCGCTGGCAACAAGCATTTGGATCGATTGGCGACGCGTGATCATGCTGGGTGCCTCAGGGTTTGGGGCTGCTGCTGGGTGCAGGGCCGGGCGCGGTGTAGGCCCAGGGTCGGCGTTGGCGGTCTTGGCCACGCCAGGCGTCGATTTGCGCGCGCCGGGCCAAGGTCATGTCGATTTCATCCACCCCTTGCAAGAGCATTTGGCGCAGTGTTTCGGGCGCGCTGAAGCCAAACGCCAAGCCAGCTTGCGCCAGCGTCACGGTTTGGCTGTTGAGGTCGACGGCCACTTCGGCGCGCCCTGCGCTTTGTAGCACCGCGTCGGCCAGTTGGCGCACCTGCTCAATGGGCAGCACCACCGGCAGCAAACCGTTGCGAAAGCAGTTGTTGAAAAAGATGCCACCAAACGAGGGGGCAATGACGCTGCGAAACCCGAATTCACGCAAGGCCTTGGGGGCGCGCTCGCGCGACGAACCACAACCAAAGTTGCGATCGGCCAGCAGCACCTGGGCTTGGTCATACGGGGCTTGGTTGAGCACAAAGTCGGGGTTGGGCTGCCCATCGGCCAAAAACCGCGCATTGGCAAACAAGTGGGCCCCGTAGCCTTTGGCATCGGTGCCGCCCAAGTACCGGGCCGGGATGATTTGATCGGTGTCGATGTTGATGTGCATCATGGGGGCCGCCACCCCACACACGGCGGTGAACGTTTCCATCAGTGCGGCCCCTGCTCGGCGGTGGCAATGCACCCGGCCAAGGCCGACGCCGCCACCGTGGCCGGGCTGGCCAAGTGGGTGCGGGTCAGCGGCCCTTGGCGACCCTTGAAATTGCGGTTGGTGGTGCTGATCACGCGCAAGTTGGCAAAGCGGTCGTCCCCAATGTGGCCGCAAAACCCACAGGCCGATGCGTGCCACTCAAAACCAGCGTCAATGAAGATGCGGTCCAGCCCCTCGGCCTCGGCGGCCAACTTGACCGGGGTAGAACCAGGCACACAGATGGCCTGCACCCCGGGCTTGACCTTGTGGCCCTTGAGCACCTGGGCGGCCACGCGCAAGTCCGACAAGCGCGCGTTGGTGCACGAGCCAATGTAGGCCACATCGATGGGCACACCACACAAGGCCTGGCCGGCACTGAGTTGCATGTAGTCCAAGGCTTTTTGCGCCTCGGCGCGGGCCTCTTCGTCGCGCTCAGCGCTGGGCTCGGGCACGCGGTCCAGGGCGGCGCACACGTGCTGCGGGCTGATGCCCCAAGTCACCTGCGGGGTCAAAGCGCAAACATCGATCACCACCTCGGCGTCAAAGGTCGCTGCAGGGTCGCTGCGCAGGCCGCGCCAGTAACGCACCGCGTCATCCCAAGCCGCGCCTTGGGGCGCGTAGGCTTTGCCGCGCAGGTAGTCAAAGGTCACCTCGTCGGGTGGGACAAAACCGTACTTGGCAGAAAACTCCACCGCCATATTGCACAAGGTCAGCCGCCCCTCAATGGGCAGTTGCGCAATGGCCGAGCCAGCAAACTCCACCGCATAACCAATGCCGCCATTGGCGCCCACGCGCCCGATCAAGGCCAGCACCAGGTCTTTGGCATACACGCCGCGCGGCAATGGGCCTTCAAAGCGCACGCGCATGTTTTTGGGTTTGGCCTGGGCCAGGGTTTGGGTGGCCAGCACATGCTCGGCCTCGCTGGCCCCAATGCCCCAGGCCAACGCGCCCACCCCACCAACTGTGCAGGTGTGGCTGTCGCAGCACACCAAGGTCGTGCCCGGCAAGGCAATGCCCAACTCGGGCGCGACCACGTGGGCAATGCCTTGGCGTGGGTCGTCGTGGTCGATGAAATGAAAACCATAAGCGCGCGAGGCCTGGCGCGTGCCGTCGATCATGGCCGGGCCGCTGACCGACACCGACTCATTGGGCCCGCGCCCTGGGCGGGTGCTGATCAGGTGCTCGATGACGGTGAACACCTGGCCCCGGCTGTCCGGTGCGCGGCCATGCTCGGCCAAGGCCCGCACCGCTTGGCTGCCGCTCAACTCGTGCAACACCAAGCGGTCAATTTGCAACAAGGCCAGGTCTTGGCCCAAGGCGGTGATCAGGTGGTCGTCCCAGACCTTGTCAAAGTAAGTGCGGGCCGGGCTCATGCGCGCGCCGCCTCAAACCGTGCGCTCGCCATAGCGATCGGACAAGGCATTGAAATGCGGCGCATCCACCATGATTTGGCGCTCTTTGAACATCATCAATTGGTCTTCGATGCCGTTGACCGAGCCGTGGTCGTGCAAATGCTGCAAGCTGTTTTGCATCGCCATCAGCGAGGCTTGCAGGGCCAGGTTGGCGTACACAATGACCGAAAAGCCCATCTTGGCCAGTTCTTTTTGGGGCAGCAGCGGCGTTTTGCCACCCACCACCAAGTTGCACACGTGCACGCCGGGCACCTCGCGCGGGATGGCGGCCAGCTCCTCAATGTTGAGCGGGGCTTCGATGAACAAAAAGTCGGCCCCCGCCTCTTGGTAAGCGCGGGCGCGGTCCATGGCGGCCTCCAGGCCCTCCATCGAACGGGCGTCGGTGCGCGCCAAGATCATCAGCTGATCGTCTTCGCGGGTGTCCACCGCGGCCTTGATTTTTTGCACCATCTCCGACTTGGAGATGACGGTTTTGTTTTCAAAGTGGCCGCAGCGCTTGGGGAAGGTTTGGTCCTCCAGCATGATGCCGTTGGCACCGGCACGCTCGAGCACCCGCACCGTGTGCACCACATTGATGGCGTTGCCAAAGCCGGTGTCGCCGTCGACCAGCAGCGGGATGTTGACCGCGTCGCGGATGGCCCCCACGTGCGCGGCCAACTCGGCCAGCGAGACCAGGCCAATGTCGGGCGCACCCAAAAAGGTATTGGCCACCGCCGCACCGCTGACCATGAGCATTTTGTGGCCCGTGGCCTCGATCACACGGGCGGCCAGCGCATTGGCCGCACCGGGCATCAAATGCCCGGCACCCGGCGTGAGGGCTTGGCGAAATTGCTGGTTCAACAAGGCGTTGGCGACGCTGCGTGGCATGGTGGTTTCCTAAAAGTGAACGTGATGGGTGGTTGGCGGCGCATTGTTGGCGGCACGCTTTGGATTTGTCAATGTCATGGGGGACTGTACTGCGTGGGGCCGCTGGGCCCATGGGGGCCGACATGCTTTGCTTTTTGGCGACAATGCGCCCACCACAGCGGAGGAGCCATGCCCCATATCAGCGATTTTCAAGCCCAAAGCATCGACGGCCAGACCGTCTCATTGGCCGACCTGCAAGGTCGGGTGCTGCTCATCGTCAACACCGCCAGCGCCTGCGGCTTCACACCCCAATTCGCCGGCTTAGAAGCTTTGCACCAAAGCCACGGGGCCAAGGGCCTGACGGTGATGGGCTTTCCGTGCAACCAGTTTGGTGGCCAAGACCCGGGCAGCGACGAAGAGATCGGTGCCTTTTGTCAAAAGAACTACGGCGTGAGTTTTGCCATGATGGCCAAAATCAATGTCAACGGGGCCAACGCCCACCCCTTGTTCCAATGGCTCAAAGCGCAAGCGCCTGGGATATTGGGCAGCGAGGGCATCAAGTGGAACTTCACCAAGTTTTTGATCGGCAAAGACGGCCAAGTGCTGGCCCGCTACGCGCCCACCGACACCCCGGCCAAAATCACCAAGGACATCGAGGCCGCTTTGGCCGGTTGAGCGCCTAAAACCAGCGTCAGCCCAGCGCTGCGTCCACCACCTCCACCCAGTGGCGCACCGGCAGCGCCGTGCCACTTTGCAAATGCGTGATGCAGCCGATGTTGGCGCTCATGATGGCGCTGGGTTGCATCTCGCCCAAATGGCCCAGCTTGCGGTCGCGCAGTTGGGTGGCGATCGCGGGTTGCAGCACGCTGTAAGTGCCCGCCGAGCCGCAGCACAAATGCGCCTCGTTGCTGGCCACGCGCACCTTGAAACCCAAGGCGGCCAAGTGGGTTTCCACGCCGCCCTTGAGTTGCTGGCCGTGCTGCAAGGTGCACGGCGGGTGAAACGCCAGCAAGCCTTGCTGCTGCGCCTGCTGGGGTTGCAGCTTTTGCTGCAAAGCCGGCACCAGCGCGGGCAACAACTCGCTCAGGTCTTTGGTCAGTGCGCTGATGCGCGCGGCCTTCTCGGCGTAGTGCGGGTCGTGGCGAAAGATGTGGCCGTAGTCCTTCACCGTCACGCCACAACCCGAGGCGTTCATCACAATCGCTTCGACGCCTTGTGCCAGGTGCGGCCACCAGGCGTCGATGTTGTTTTTCATTTGGTCCTTGGCCGCGTCTTGGTCGTTCAAATGGAACTTGACGCCACCGCAACAACCGGCCAATGGCTCGACGATGGTTTGGATGCCGCAGGCGTCCAGCACCCGCGCCGTGGCGCTGTTGATGTTGGGGCTCATCGCGGGTTGCACACAACCGGCCAGCATCAACACTTTGCGCGCATGGCTGGCCGTTGGCCACACCCCCGCGCTGCGGCCCTCGGGCACCTTGGCCTTGAGCGCCGAGGGCAAGAGGGCGCGCACCGTTTGACCCAGCTTCATGGCGGGGGCAAACAGCGGCGAAGACAGCCCTTCTTTCAAAGCCCAGCGCACGGTTTGCTCGGCCGCCGGGCGGGGCACTTTCTCGTCCACCAGCTTGCGCCCAATGTCGACCAAATGGCCGTACTGCACGCCGCTGGGGCAAGTGGACTCGCAGTTGCGGCAGGTCAGGCAGCGGTCCAGGTGCAACTGGGTGTCGCGGGTCGGCGCGACCCCTTCCAACACCTGCTTGATCAGGTAGATGCGCCCGCGCGGGCCATCGAGCTCGTCGCCCAGCAGCTGGTAGGTCGGGCAGGTGGCGGTGCAAAAACCGCAGTGCACGCATTTGCGCAAAATGGCCTCGGCTTCTTGACCGTCGGCGGTGTTTTGGTATTCGGGGGCGAGGTTGGTTTGCATGTGGTTAGCTCAGGCCCAATCGACCGGTGTTGAACACGCCTTGCGGGTCAAACTGCTTTTGCAATTCGCGCTGGATGCGTTGCTGCACCGCGGGCATGGGCGAGAAGCGCGCCGGCATCTCGCCCACCGGGCTGAGTGGTGCGCGAAACAAAGTGGCGTGGCCGCCGGCTTGCGCGGCCAGCGCACGCAATTGAGGCGCGGCCGACAACGGCGCCCACAGCCAACGCAGTCCGCCGTGCCACTCGATGAGCGGCGGATCCGGCCATGCCAGCACCGGCGTGGTTTGGGGCACGCTCAAGCGCCACAGGCCCTGCTCGGGCGCGGGGGGTGTGAAAAAAGGCAGGCTTTGGTCGCGGCAGGCCGCCCAATCGGTCAGCGCTTGCGCCTGGTCGATGACGCTGACCCGTCCGCCCAACGCGACCACATCGGCGCTCATGCGCGGCACGGCCGCACCCACCGCCGCCACTGCGCCGCGCAAGCGCACAAACAGCAGGTCTTGTGCGGGTAGGGCGCTGGTGTCGTGCACCCAGCAACTGGCGTTCAGGGGCAGGGGTTGTGCACCCCAGCGGTTGATCAGCGCCAAGGCTTCGACCTGTGGCAGCTGGCACGCCAAGCTGACCTCGGCCGGAGCTTGGGGCAACACCTTGAGTGAGACATCGGTGATCACCCCCAAGGTGCCCATGCTGCCTGCCAGCACGCGCGAGACGTCATACCCGGCGACGTTTTTCATCACCTGTCCACCAAAGGTGAGCCATTGCCCTTGGCCATTGATCATTTGCACGCCCAGCACATGGTCACGCACGCCACCGGCCTGGGCGCGGGCGGGGCCGGCCAAGCCGCAAGCCACCATGCCGCCCACGGTGGCCGGGCTGGGGCTGCTGGCACTTTGGCCCAAGGGCCGAAAGTGCGGCGGCTCAAAGGCCAAGCACTGGCCTTGCGCGGCCAGCGCGGCCTCCAGCTCAGCCAGTGGCGTACCACAGCGCACCGTGACCACCAATTCGCTGGGCTCATAACTGACGATGCCCGCATGGGCGCGGGTGTCGAGCACCTGCGCGCGCGCCACCGGCTCGCCATAAAAGGCTTTGCTGGCCCCACCTTGGATGGCCAAGGTTTGGCGCTGGGCAGCGGCGGAGCGGATGTGATCGATCCAGGTAGTCAGTGTGGCGTCCATGCGGCCATGTTAGCCGCCACCCTGAGCGGCGCAGATGAATTTTTTGAACAAGCTTTGTGCAAGGCTTTCAGGCTGGCCGGTTCAGGCCACAAAGCCCATGCGCTGTCGGGTCGCGCCACGCAGGGGCAAATCTGCCCCGAGCACACGTTCGCGCCGGGCCAAGCGGGCGTTGCCAAATGCGGTCATCAGCGAGCGGCGCATGTCGCGCGGGGGCATCAGGGCCAATTGGTCCAACACATCGTCGCTCAGGCCAGCTTCAAAGTGGCGTCCCCATTGGTGTTGCGCCAAGATGGTGCCGCACAAGCGGCTGGCGATGCCGCGCGCTTGGTCCACGCTGGGCGGGGCAATCTCCCACACATTCATGCGGTTGAGGATGGGGGCCGGGATGTGGCGATCGTCGTTGGCGGTGGCGATCCAGATGATGTGGCGCGCATCCAGTCGCACGTCGACAAATTCATCCACAAAACGCGACGCGGTGTCGACCTCGAGCAAGTTGTACAAAGGGCCCAACGGGTCGTATTGCGCGTCGGCACTGGTTTTGTCGATTTCATCGAGCACCACCACGGGGTTGGCAAAGTCACCTTCTGCCAGCGCTTGAAACACGCGACCAGGCTTGGACCCCTTCCACTGCGGCGACGAACCCGACAACAACCATCCGGCGGTCATGGCGTTCATGCTGACCAACTCGGATTGGGTGCCCAATACGTCGGCCAGCTGGCGCGCAAAGTGGGTCTTGCCTATACCGGGTGGGCCCAGCAGCAACATGGGCATGAGCGCCAATCCTTCGTCGCTGTCTTGGCCCAAGGCCACTTGGCGCTTGACCTCATCGAGGGGCTGCGCAAAGTTGGGCAAGGCCTCGTACAGGCCATCCATGTCTGGCATGGCCAGTGGTCGAGCCCAGGTGCGCGCGGCACCGCGGCGCAACATGCGCTCATAGATACCCAACAGCACGCCTTGCTCTTGCGTGGTCCCGGCCGATTGCATGTGCAGCCAGCGTGATTCAACTTCTTCCTCGTCAAAAACGGCTTGTTGCAGGCAGTTTGCCTTGTTGTTTTTATCAATTTTTATGTCGTCTCGCGCGCCCATGGTTTTTCCTCCTGATGCCCATTGAATGAGCAAAGAACAGGCCAATGCGGGCGGTGTTTTCTCGTCAATTTGCGCCGATGTGGCAGCCGTTTGAAACACAAAGGCCACACGGTTTCAATGCCAGGTTTCAACGGTTGCAGTCGCGCCGCCTAATGATGCTGTCGGCGTGTCGACAAGCACGGGTTTCCAATGGTTCGCGCCGCAGTTTTGCGCGCAAACCGAATTGATTAAATCAACAAAATTTAGTGCGTATGGGGCTTGTTACGCCAGCTGGGTGTGGAGGGTCATTTGCACCCCAAACGACTCGCCAGGCTGGGCCACGCGCAGGCCCAATGGGTCGGCCTGGGCCACGCCAGCGGCCGTGTTGGTGGACAAGGCTTTGCCTTGCCCCGACAAATGCAGTGCATTGTTGACGTGGCTGACGGGTTCAATCGCAACAACGGGCAAGTCCTCGTGGGTATAGACCACCAGGTGCTGCAAATTGGCCTCGATGCGGGTGCGCAGCAACGCGTCTTGTAACAGGGCTTGGCCGCTCCAACCATCAAAGCAGTTGTCGATGCGCAGGTGTTGGCAGTCGCTGTCCAAACCCGCCACAGCATGGCGCACGGTGGGCAACTTGTCTGGGCCCATCTCCCATCGTCCTGTGGCGTCAAAACGCAAATGGCTGCCCACGCGCTTGACAAAGTAAGGGTGCCAGCCCAAGCCCACTGGCGCAGGGTGGTCTGACTGGTTGGTGATGGACATGCTCACTTGCAAACTGTTGCCTTGCAGCGCAAAGGCCTGCGACACGTCAAAGGCAAACGGCCAGTGGCTGTCGGGGCGGTGCTCGTAACTGATCAGTGCGGTGTTTTCGCTTTGGTCCAACACCGTCCAAGGCCGTTGCCAGCCGACCCCATGGATGGCATGGGGCTCGTCGTTGAAATTGCGCACCAGCGGGTGGCTGGTGCCGTTCCACACCAGTTTGGCTTGGGCAATGCGGTTGGAAAAAGGCACCAGTGGATAGCAGCCCGAATTGCGCACGGTGTGGAGTTGCTCGCTTGGGGTAGAGCGCAACACGGGCACATCGCCCAACCAAAGCCCGGCAATGCAGCCCCCCAGGTCGGGGCGAAGTTCGCACACCAAGTCTTGCTGGCTCAAACGCAGTTTCATGCAGGCTCCTGAATTTATTTTTCAGGCATTGTCCCTTGCTTTGGTCGCCATAAAAAAACCCGCCGGGCTTGTCGCACGGCGGGCCAATACCAAGGAGATGCTATGTCGCAGCGCTGGTTCAGCGGTTGTAAGCGCTCTCACCATGTGAGCTGATGTCGAGGCCTTCGCGCTCGTCTTCTTCGCTCACGCGCAGACCCATGATCATGTCCACCAGTTTGTAGGAGATGTAAGACACCACAGCCGACCAAATGATGGTGGTGGCCACCGCTTGGAACTGGATCCACACCTGCCCGCCAATGGAGTAATCGGGGGATGCGGCGTTGGCGACGTAATCAAAGATGCCCGTGCCTCCCAGCGAAGGCGCTGCAAACACACCGGTGAGCAAGGCCCCCACGATGCCGCCCACACCGTGCACGCCAAACACGTCCAGCGAGTCGTCGGCGCCGAGCATGCGCTTCAAGCCGCTGACACCCCACAGACAGACCAAGCCCGCGATCAAGCCGATGATGATGGCACCCATGGGGCCCACAAATCCGCAAGCCGGGGTCACAGCCACCAAGCCGGCCACGGCGCCAGAGGCCGCGCCCAACATGGATGCCTTGCCTTTGGCCAGGGCTTCACCCGCAATCCAGCTCAGGGTGGCGGCGGCGGTGGCAACCAAGGTGTTGATGAAGGCCAGGGCGGTCACGCCATTGGCTTCCAGGTTGGAGCCGGCGTTGAAGCCAAACCAACCCACCCACAGCA
>Ga0214919_10009676_pt1 | contig 12391 bp, 12 predicted proteins | sample LL1503_MetaG_FD_177994 | JGI IMG/M metagenome (GOLD analysis project Ga0214919, IMG submission 177994) | Freshwater microbial communities from Lake Lanier, Atlanta, Georgia, United States - LL-1503 | ecosystem: Environmental > Aquatic > Freshwater > Lake | place: USA: Georgia | collected...
CAAACGAAATATTTTTCACAGCATTCGAACCAAAAGTAAAGAATCGCTTTATCATGTATGTTGATGGCATTCCTGCATACACAATTAAAAAAATTGGTGCTGTAGAAGTAACAATGGATGAAATTACATTAAACCACATTAACGTTTACCGTAAAATCAAAGGTAAAGCTAAATGGGGAAGTATCGACATGACATTATTCGATCCTATTACACCATCAGGCGCTCAATCAGTAATGGAATGGGTACGTTTACATCACGAATCTGTTACAGGTAGAGATGGTTACTCCGACTTTTACAAGAAAGACGTAACAATCAACGTATTAGGTCCAGTTGGCGACATCGTGTCAGAATGGATCATCAAAGGCGCATTTATTACTAAAGCAAATTTCGGCGAATACAGTTGGGACGATGAATCAACAGCTCAAGAGCTATCAGTAACACTTGCAATGGATTATTGTGTCTTGAACTTCTAATTAAACAAAACAAAATATAAAGGAAACTTACTTAAACTTGGTGAGTTTCTTTTTTTTTCGTATATATATATAACCGAACAATAAGTTACATTAATAAAATCTATGGAAAATACAACCTACGACTTCCCAACGGAAGAAATCGAATTGCCTTCAAAAGGCTTAGTCTACCCTGAAGATAATGCTCTATCAAGTGGTAAAGTTACAATGAAATACATGACTGCTAAGGAAGAAGACATTTTAACTAATCAATCTTACATTCAAAATAGCACAGTATTAGACAAATTATTTCAAAAATTAATTGTGTCTAAAATCAATTACAATGACTTAATTGTAGGCGATAAAAATGCAATTATGGTTGCAGCTCGTATTTTAGGATATGGTAAAGACTATACATTCGACTATAATGGAATAGAATATTCAATAGATTTAACAACAATTGACAATAAACCGTTTGAAGTTAAAAATAAAGGTGTTAATGAATTTGACTATACTTTACCATCTACTGGTGTAAATATCACTTATAAAATTCTAAATAATAGTGATGAACAAAAGATTAAAGCAGAAGTAGACAGTCTTAAAAAAATAAATAAAAACGATTCCTCTGAACTTTCAACTCGACTTAAATACACTATTACATCTGTTAATGGAGATCGAGAAGTTAAAACTATTCGAGAGTTTGTTGACAAACACTTGTTGGCTCGAGACTCACGAGAGTTTAGAAAACATATTAAAGAAACTCAACCAGACATAGATCTGACTTTTTTTCCCGAAGGAAATTCAAATAGAATCGATATTCCAGTTGGGGTTAGGTTTTTTTGGCCTGACTTCTAATACTGCGTCTATTGCAAGAGCTAATTTATTTACCCAAGTCCATGAGATAGTATTTCATGGTAAAGGTGGATATGATTGGAATACAATTTACAATATGCCTCGCTGGCTGCGTCTTTTTACCTTTAACAAAATTAATGAATTCTACCAAAAAGAAAATGAAGCAAATGAAAATGCTTCTAAAGGAGGTTCTAACAAATCTACTCTCATAGATCCATCAGGTCAAATCAATCGTGAAAATTGGAGTAGTGTACCTCAAAAAATCACTCCCGGAGCCAAAACTAAACCACAAACAAAGTATAAATAGTTAATATTTATAACAAATAATCATTTATAGATGGCAACACCTCCACAATTAACACCACAACAACTGCAAAAATTAGCAGATTTATATGCTAAAATTGATGGACTATCTAAATCTGCTGCTCAATCAGCTGCAGTTAATGCTAATAATATAGGTAATGCTGTTAATGAATTAGTTAGATTAGAAAAGGCATATAATGATCTCATGAAAGATATAAATTCAACTAGAGAGGCATTCGCCCATATAGTTGATGATATTAATGGAATGAGTAGTGGAGCTAATAGAGCGACAAAAGCCTTTAGAGGATTAGAAAGTTTAGCAGCTAAATTACAAAGTCATCAATCTGGAATAAATGATTTATCTTCTAAAGAATTAGAAACTTTACAGAAAAAAACACAAAATAAAAAAGCTGATTTAGACTTAGCAAAAAAATTAGCTGATGAAGCAACTCGTACATTATTTTTAACCAGAAACATAAATGCATCAAGTTTAGAAGCTTATCGTAAAGCCTTAGCTTCTTCATCTGAAATAGGTGCTCAAATTAAAGAAAATGATAGTGCTCTTAATACTTTTAATGAACAACTTCAAGTAAGTATAAATAATCAAAAACAAGTTGAAAAAAGTTTAGGCGTAACTGGAGCATTAATGAAAGGAATGTCTAAAATCCCATTCTTAGGTGACCTTCCAGGAATGTCTAGTGTATTGAAGGATGTAGAGGATGATATTAAAGAAATAGAGCAAAGTGAGGGAAGAATTGTTGGAAAATCTGAGGCTATGGCTATGGCTTTTAAGAAAATGGGCCCAATTATTAAAAACGCCTTAACTGATCCATTAGTACTTACAGCTATCACCACTAAATTAATGGTAAATAGTTTTAACGCGTTGTGGGAAATAGGTATGAAAGCCGACACTGAAATTACAAATTTATCTAAATCTATGGCTATATCGAAAGAACAAGCCACAGCGATGAGAGATAGATTTAAAGAAATTCAAGACGCTGGAAATAGTATTTATGAAACAACAACTAATTTAGTTAACGCTCAATTAGAATTAGCATCAGCATTTGGTGCAACCGCTGGATTCTCTGAACAACAACTTAAAGACCAAATTCTTTTAACCAAACAAATGGGTTTCTCAGTTGAAGAAGCCCAAGGATTGCAACAATTAGCTATGGCTAACGGAATGTCTGCAAAAGACGTTACTAACTCAGTCATAAAACAAACCTCTGCTTTAACTAAACAAACTGGAGTTCAATTAGATAATAAGAAAGTTATAGGAGAAGTTGCTAAAGTATCAGGACAATTAAGATTACAATATCAAAATAATCCATCATTAATAGCCGCAGCTGTAGTTCAAACTCAAAAATTAGGCATAAGTTTAGATCAAGCTGCTAAAGCTTCAAGAAGTCTATTAGATTTTGAATCGTCAATTTCAAATGAACTTGAAGCAGAATTACTAACAGGTAAAGACTTAAATCTTGAAAAAGCAAGATTATTAGCATTAAATGGAAAATCAGCTGAGGCAGCTGCTGAAATGCTCAGACAGACAGGATCTTCAGCTGAATTTAGTAAAATGAATGTTATTCAACAAGATGCATTAGCAAAAGCAGTAGGAATGACTTCTGATGAATTAGCAAATTCTCTAATTCAACAAGAAAATTTAAACAAATTAGGCTCAGAATCAAGAAAACAAATAGAGGAAAAAGCAGAATTATTAAGAAAAAATGGAGATATAGATGGTGCCAATAGATTAATGAATTCTATAGGTAATGAAAAAGAAGCTCAAGATGCATTAGCAAAAATATCCGCTCAAGAAACATTTAATGCTTCTATGGATAAAATGAAAGCCATATTATCATCTATAGTTGATGGTCCTGCTACTAGTTTAGTAAATCTTATATCAGGTGTAGTAGCATTTGCTACTAAATTAGCACCATTATTTAAAGTAATAGGTGTAGCTTTAATCCCAGTCGCAGCTCTTTTAACAGCAATGTGGGTAAAAACACAAGCTATAGCTATTCAAGCCGCTATAGTAGGAGCATGGGAATCTTTAGGACCTATACCTCTTGTAGGAGCAGGATTAGCCGCAGCCGCAGCGATAGCAGGTGTAGGATATATAATGTCACAACCTGTTGCTGATGGAGTGGCCCCTCCAGGTGGTGGTCCGTTTACAATTACAGACAAATTTGGAGCTACCGCAATAACTGCGGCGGGTGATGGTATAGCGGTTTCACCTAATATAAATAAGAGTTCTGCTCCAAGTAGTGGTGGAGCAAGTATGGACATTTCTCCATTAATGGGTCAAATGCAAACAATGAATGCTATCTTATCTAAAATTGAAAGTAAAGAAGGAAAAGTAACCGCTGACACTAACGAAATAGGTAAAGCATCTAATATGGCTACATATAAAGTTTTTTCAAAATAATCATAATCAATAATATTTATAACAAAAACATAAAATGGGACTTTTAGACAAATTAACAACAGCAGGCACTCCTTATTCATACAATAACGGAACCACACCAATCACTAATCCTGGTGCAACTTCATTGTCAAAATTACACGTTGATGGTAACCAACCAAGTTACTCAATCAATGGCGCAAATTTTGCTGATGTAAACACTGCATTCCAAGCATACAATGATGGAGTAAACAACATTTTACCTCAACCATCTCAATTGGATTTAAACGGAACAACACCTTCAAAATACATCGATAATATACCCGGATAATGGGACTTATAAATCTCCAAACTAATCTCAAATCTCTTAGATTCGGGAATGATAGAGTTCATGGTGGAAGTAGTAAACAACCCTACATTCAAACTCCAATTCCTGAAAACTCAGGAGGTTTTGGAGTCCTTGACACTGACTTTATATTAAGAGGAGGTAGTAAAGCTGTTACAGATTCTATAAAAGATGTTGAACGTTTAGGAAAATACTTTACAGATGTAAGAAATCCTAGTGGTTTATTGTTTATAGCAAAACAAAACTTACTGTCTAGAACAGCAGTTCGTACTCAAGCGAGTGGTTTATTACTAAACGAAGGAGTGTACACTCCTATAAGTACACTATTAGAAGCAGGTGGAGTAGCGTTTGGACTACATGTTAATAAACAAGGACTAAATCCATTTGATGGACCTGGTTCTTTAAGAACATATACTGATGTAGTAAAAGTAGGAAATTTAATCCAACCATTAACATTTAGTAACGCCATATTCAACAACCGACTACTCAGATTAAATGACTTAATCATTTCTAACTCAGTAAGTGCTCTTCCTCCCTCAGGTGAAATTCTTAATCTTGGTAACAATGTTATTACATATTCTGGTGGTCCGGGTTCAATATTAGGCATAGGAAAAACAAATATTCGTTTTGCAGATCAAAGAACAAGTTGGGGAACAGATAAAAAAATAGGTTCTCAAGTAACCCAAAACGATACTCTTGTACTCACTCCATCTCAAATAGTTGAATCATCAGAACTTAACTTTAATAGAAATAATTCATTTTTTATTCCTAAAATTCAAGATTTTAGAAAAAAATTAAGAACACCAGAAGCAAATAAATCTACAGTTATTTCTAATTCTCCAGATTATGATACTCAAAATATAGAAAAGAGAGTAAACTTAGGCGATCCAGGTAATAGAGCAGGAAAAAATTTAACATCGTATGTTAATGGAGCAGGAGGAGGAGCAGCATCAATTGAAGGTAATGGCTCATATGATAAAATTACAGCATTAGCTTTATATGAAAGTGATAAAGTAAATAAGAGTGATGCAACAAATGATTTAGTTCAATTTAGAATTGAAGTTATTAGTAATGAAAAAAAGGGTATAAGTACTTTTATACATTTTAGAGCATTTTTAGATAACATAAGTGACTCATATGATGCTAATTGGAATGCTACACAATACATAGGAAGAGGAGAAAAGTTTTACACTTACGGTGGGTTTGACAGAAAAGTTTCATTAGGTTGGACAGTAGCTGCTCAATCAAAAATTGAATTAATACCAATGTATAAAAAATTAAACTATTTAGCTTCAACATTAGCCCCTGATTACAGTTCTGTAGGAGGATTTATGAGAGGAAATTTAGTAAAATTAACAGTCGGAGGATATTTTTTCGAACAACCAGGTATCATAACTAGTTTATCATATGAAATAAAAGAAGATTCACCTTGGGAAATAGGAATAAATAATATAAGTGGCTCAGACGATACAGTTAAAGAATTACCACATATCATAAGAGTATCAGGATTTAATTTTATTCCAATTCATACTTTTGCACCATCAATACAGAAAAATATTTTTTCATCCATATCAAACGATGAAATAGGCTTTGGCCCAGAAAGATACATTGCTTTAGCAAGTATAGAAGGAAAAAATGGAAATAATAACTATGATTCATAATGAATAGATATCAAACCATACCCATTACAATAATAGACAGTAAACCTAGTTATCAAACAACTCGATATCCAGAAGTTTTACTATCTGATAATGACATTTATGTTTACTCAACACAAGGTGACAGATTTGACGTGTTGGCGAACCAATATTATGGTGACCAATCATTATGGTGGATTATATCTATTGCAAATACAGCAGTAGCCGGAACATCATTACCTTCGGATTTACCTCAAGATTCACTTATTATTCCTGAGGGACTACAAATACGAATACCAGCAAATTATGCTGCTGTTTTAACTAGTTTTAAAAATTTAAATGGTTTATAAAAAATGGCAAATATTTTAGGTGAAGGTTTCCCAGACGAAATAATCAAACAAATCGATGACCGACAAACATTTTATGGAGCGGGTTTTGCTAATGGAATAGAACGTTCTGATGATGTATTAAAGTATTTAAACTCAAACACATCATGGGTTAAGTTAGTTTCATCTACAAATGTAACTAACCAAGATATAATTCAAAATGAAACACTTAGAAAACTTAATAACATTCGAGACAATAATCTAGCTAGAAAATTTGTATTATTTAATGGAACAGACAATGAAGGTCATAATCGAGCAGGAATAGACTATGGAAACAACATCTTAAGTGACAATGCTTATGGTATAGGAGGAACAGAATTTGGTCGACAACCAATGATGGGTATAAAATCAGCCGACATTAAACATTTAAATAATGGTTCATTAAGAAAAGCAACAGTACAAATTAAAGCATTTAATCGAACTCAATTTGACATTATAGATGTTTTATATTTAAGATTAGGCTTTTCTATATTATTAGAATGGGGACATTCATTATATATTAACGAAAAGGGAAAATTAGAAGCAAACAGTAATGCTAGTTTAGCAGAATACTTCCTCTCAGGAAAAAAATTTAAAACTAAAGATGATAAAAATCAAACATCTGAATCAGCAACATATAAAACTTTTCTTGGTGACATAGATGCAATGAGAAAAACTAGTTGTGGAAATTATGACGCAATGTTTGCTCGAGTAGTTAACTTTCATTGGTCATTTATGCCTGATGGAAGTTATGATATTACTCTAGATTTAATTAGTATTGGTGATGTTGTAGATTCATTTAAGATAAATACTCTAAACCCAACTGTATCCGCTAAACTATCTACAACACCTGGAAGTGCTCCTGTTGTTGACCCAACAATAGATGAAAAGATTGATTTATATGCTAATAAGAGTACAATAGGTCAATATTTGTATAGAATGAAAAATTCTATATCTACCATCCCTGGACCTCAAGTAAATTGGGGAGTAGTAAAACATTTCGATTATGCAATAAATTATTCCACAACAAAAGGACAACTCAAGTTAGATCCAACAGTTGTTAATTTGGTAGATGGTGTATCTTATTCTCGAACAAATTTTGAAACACAATATTACTGTAGATTAGGAAATTTTCTTGATTTTATAGAAAAGTATGTTATGTATCAAGTAGGTACAAACGGTGTAAATGTTCCACTGTTAAATTTCGATACAAATATAGAAAGTAATCTAATGTATGTTAACCCAATGCAAATTAGTACTGATCCTACCATTTGTATGGTCAGTCAATACTTAACTATAAGATCTAAAAAATATTTATTTTTTCCTTATGGTGAAGATTTTTTAAATTCAAATATTAAATCTCCTACTAATGCTCAGTATGGTCAAATAATGAACATTTATGTTAATTTTAAATTTATCCTAGATAAAATGGATGAAAATAAAAATACAGAAACAGGCGCGGTAGCATTGGTAGATTTTCTTCAAAGTGTGTTAAGTGGAATTAATGGAGCTTTAGGAGGTCTTAACAAATTAGATATTTTTATAGATGAAGTAACAAATAACGTTAAAATTATAGATAAAAATCCTTTACCTGATTCTGAATATGTTATAAATTATCTTAATGGAAAAGGAAAATATAAATTATATGATAAATATGCTACTTTTAATTTATATGGATATGAAAAAAAAGAAGGAGAAAATACTAAAGCAGGATTTATAAAAGATTTTAGTTTTAAAACAGAAATAACTCCACAAATGGCTACTATGATTTCTGTAGCAGCAGCCGCTAATAATACTACTGTAGGAGAAAATACAACTGCTTTATCAAGACTAAACAGTGGATTAACAGATAGATTTAAAGAATCTATGTCCACAACAGATTCAACACTTCAAACAGATATAGTCAAAAAATACTCGGATATATATGATCAAATATCAAAACAATACACTGGAGTTTACTCTCCATTTATGGATTATCTAATTAGAATATCAAATAATACATGGACTTTAGATGAAGCTAGTACATATAAAGACTCATTAGTAAATACTCTTAAATATTCTCAACAATTTAGTAAAGCATGGAATGCTCTTGATGTTGCCCAAAGTGGAAAATCTCAAGATGAAATCAAAAAAATACTATCAGCGGTAGATGAATCAATGAATCCATCTACTGGATTTATTCCGTTTAATTTATCTATAACAATGGATGGACTATCAGGTATGAAAGTAAATAGTAAATTTTACATTGACTCATCATATTTACCTTCAAATTATCCTAACACTGTAGAATTTTTAATTAAAAATGAAGCGCATAGAATAGAAAATAATAAATGGTTTACTACTTTAGAATCATATTGTATATCTAAAGGAAATTTTAAAGAAACAGTAGCTAAAGACATTGATCCTCAAGGACAAAAAGTAATAGTATCTACTAATACAACAGTATCCACAGAACGTTACAGTACATCAAATGACAATAATCCATTTAATTTAAGACCTAACACAGGAACTCAATTTAATGGGTATGTTGGTAAAAAAGAAGGATTTAGAGGAAATACATCGATAGGTTATTTCGCTGTTTTTGATACTAAAACAAACGGCATCAGAGCAGGTATGAAAAATTTAGAAGGATACTTTACAAGAAGAAACCTAAAAACTATATCACAAATAATTAATACGTATGCTCCTGGAGGTTCTTCAGGCCAAACTCAAACTAATACAGATTTATATGTACGTAATGTAGTAACATATATGCAACAAAATTGGAAATCTAATATTTCTTCTACTACTCCATTATCTTTTACAGGTTCCACAGAAGTAAATCCTGATAATGTAAAAATGTTTAAGACATTAGTAGAAGCTATAGCTAGACAAGAAGGTAAATTAACAGCAGATTTAATAGCAAGTATAAATTCATTTGACATTAAAAACTTAGCGTAATTATGTATTATCCTTTATCTCAAATAACATCAAATTTATACACTAATGGAAATGAACTTGCTTATTTATCAAATAATCAACCATATATAGGATATTATTGGAAAAATTCTAAAGGACAATTCTTTACAGGTAAAACACCTCAAGATACTCCTATAAGTGAATTAATACTATTCTCTTTTAATGAAACAACCAATACATCTCAATTAATAGATTCATATTATAATCAAGACGAAATAACCCCAGTTAGATATGTTGACTTAACTAATCCATCTCCAGCGGCTTCACTACCTTCTTATTTCCAAACACTCCCAACCCAACAAGACTACACCAACGGAGAAATGAGAAGATACTTTTGTAAAAAAACAAATGAAATTATATACTTAGAAGTGAGTAAAGATACGTATGATAAATTGGTAGGTCAAGATTCTCAAATACTGTGGCAATTATATCAACCATTCAACTTACCTTGGCAACTATCAGGCAATAAAGAACAAGTGTTCACAACAAATAAAAACATAGTAGAACTAACATCAGTAAGACAAAAACTTCCAATGTTAGCAGAATATTTAAAAATGGACTTTACAAAATACTATAAATAAAATGAAAAAATCACAACTAAAACAATTAATCAAAGAAGAAATACATAGAGTAATATCAGAAGATTATTTAGATGATTTATTAAATTCTATAGAAAATTTTGATCCAAACGATACTTCAAAAGGTATAAGTATTGGATCTAATGTAGCTGTGATTAAATATGGTGCTGGAACTGTTATTGATATTAATACTAATAATAAAACATACAAAGTAAAATTGTTAGATAATAAAAAAGAAGTTGAGGTACCATTTAGAATGGTTCAAGCAACCTCACTACCTAAAGAATTACCTATATCATTATTAAATAAGTTAGAAAAATTAAATAAAGAATATTTACAATATAAAAAATTTAATATTAAAAACTTATTAATGACCAACTCTGATGAGGACTTTTCCACTGAAAAGTGGAAATTAGAAGGTATAGTTCAATTTTGCACAGAATTGGGACAAAAAATGTGGGATATAGTTAAACAAAATCCTAAAGATATACTACACAGTGATGAATTTGAGGATTTATTCTTTTTAATTTTAAATGATTTAGTTAAATTAAAAAAATTAGATAAAGGGGAAAATGAAAATTTAATAAATCTAATCCAGGCATATAGTAAAATAGGAAATATTATAGGTGCTGGAGTAGAATAAAGACATACGGATTAGGACCGTTATAGCTGCGGCTATGAAAGCACCCAACGACTCGCTATCTAGGGTGCTTTCCCTTAACTTGGCTTACAAAATATTTTTAAGTATATTTATAATAAATGAGGAAAATACTATTAACCATATCATTATGTTTGTTTTCACTTACTACATTTAGTCAATGTACAGGTACTCAGACATTTACTCTATCACCTTCACCAGTAGCAGGTGGATACGCTCCAGGTACTGTAGTATCAGTTTGTTATACAATGACTGGATATACAATGACCAGTTCAAATTGGGTTGAAGGATTTGTTATAACTTTAGGACCAGGATGGACGGGTTTATCAGCAACATCTACTCCTGCAAATTGTGGAGGAGCAGCATCAGGAGGAGATTGGATTTGGATGAATAGTGTAACTTCATCAGCTACAGGTCTAACTGTAGGGCCAGGATTTTTCTTTGATTTAACATTAGACGGAAACGCAGGTAATGATTTTGGAGATATGGGTAATTGTACTTGGTCTTTTTGTTTTAATGTAACAGTAGTAAATAGTTGTACACCACAAAACTTATTAATAACAGTAACCGCAGGAGGGGATGGAAATTATGGAAGTTGGTCATCACCAGCATGTGCTTTAACACCTTTTACAATATTTAACGGTTCATCCACATCAGGGCCATTACCATCTTTAGGATTAATATCACACAATTAAAAATTATAAAAATTGAAAAAACTACTATTTATTTTAACATTACTTGTTAATAGTCTTTGCTACTCTCAAATCACAACAATTAATCCTGATACGGTTTGCATTGGAACTCCAGGTTCAACTTATAGTGTAGTAGGAACACCTGGATATACATATACTTGGACAGTAGCCGCACCAGGTGTAATTACAAGTGGGGCAGGAACAAGTTCTATTGGTGTTAATTGGAGTCCAGCAGTTCCAGGTTTAATTACAGGAGCTGTAACTATATTTGCTACAAATGCAGCAGGATGTGTTAGTGCACCTGTTACATTAAATGTATTTATTTTACAAATTATACCTACAATTACTCCTATAGGATCCTTTTGTCTAGGAGCAGCTTGTGTACCTTTAGTAGGAACACCTACAGGAGGAGTATTTACAGGAACAGGAGTAGTAGGAAATATGTTTTGCCCATCAACATCAGGTGTAGGTACATTTTTGATTACTTATACTTATATTCTAAATGGATGTACTTTTACAGCAACTACAAACGTAACAGTTAACCCTACACCAATTCTATCACCAATATCTCATAATTAATGAAAAAAATATTCACATTAATATTTACATTAGTATTTAGTGTAAGTATTTACAGCCAACAAATTATTGAGTTATGTCCTCAATCACCAATCCAATTTGAATATAGCTCAAACGCAGGGGAAAGTGGAACGTATAATTGGATATTTAATAATACAATAACTCAAGGAAGTGTATTTACCGCAACTTTTAATAGTGAGGGTTTATACACTTTATCTTTATTTTTTGTTTCCTCAAATGGGTGCATTTCAGATACTATATATTATATAATCACAGTATTACCTTGCGCAGACACTTATTTATTTCTTCCTAATGCATTTTCACCAAACTATGATGGTTTAAATGATTTATTTGGTCCTATAGGAGTAAACTATAAAAATATGAAGATGTGGATTTTTAATCGTTGGGGAGAACAGCTATTTGAAGATAATAAAATATGGGATGGAACATATAATGGAAAAATGTGTCAACAAGATGTTTATGTTTATATGATACAATGGGAAAACCCAGACGGAAAATTTCATAAACAAATCGGAATATTTACCCTAGTAAAATAAGTAAAGTATTAACTTGGCT
>Ga0214919_10009680_pt1 | contig 12389 bp, 11 predicted proteins | sample LL1503_MetaG_FD_177994 | JGI IMG/M metagenome (GOLD analysis project Ga0214919, IMG submission 177994) | Freshwater microbial communities from Lake Lanier, Atlanta, Georgia, United States - LL-1503 | ecosystem: Environmental > Aquatic > Freshwater > Lake | place: USA: Georgia | collected...
ACATGTTCGGCGGCGTCACAGCGCCTTTGGGTCGACCGGTGGTGCCAGAGGTGTAGTGCAGGTAGGGGCGTGGGGCTTGATGCGTCGGCGGCTCCACATCCCGGCCGCCCGCCAAGAAGTCTTGCCAGGGTGTCAACCCCGCCGAGTCGGTACGCCAACCGACCACCAGCGGCACGCCGGCCATGGCCGCCGCAGCCAGTCCGACCTGGGCAGTTTCAGGGCCGACGAACAACAAGCGGGCGCCGGAGTTCGTCAGGATGTAGGCAAGCTCCTCGGCCGTGAGGTGGAAGTTGATCGGGATAAAAGAGATCCCGGCATGCAGACCCGCGAGGTAGGCCAGCACCGTCTCAGCGCTGTTGTGGGCAAACACACCGACTCTTTGATCGGGTTGAAGTCCCAGCGCCAGCAAGGCGTTGGTCGAGCGGTTCAGAAGGCCATCGAGTTGACGCCACGAGATCGCGCCTTGCTCGTCAGCCAGGGCCGGGTCATCAGGACAGGTGATTAGTTTCTGGGCAGCAGCAAGCGACATGAGGACAGGTTCCAGCAGCGATTGAACAGGCCCGCGCTCACTGGGCTTGAAGGCCCGAAGCCGCGAACCCAGGGGTGGCAGACTCTTCGCATCATGCCAGCCGTCTCGACTGGCGGTCGGCTGACAACCCTCTGCCAAGGCCTGGCGATGCAAACCCGATTCAGCGGCAATGTCGACGCGTGGCTTGAATCGAGAGCAGCGCCAATAGCTTTTTCAAGCCAGATAGCGCGCTTGAAGATGTGCTTTGAAGTGGGCCGGATTCAAGGTCTCGCCGCTGGCGCGTCGCACCAGTTCGGGCGTTTCCCAGCGCGAACCCTGACTCCAGATTTTACTGTGCAACCAATCGAACACCGGCTGCAGATTGCCCGCTGCGATCTGCCCATCGAGCCCGGGTATCTCGCGACGCATGCTGGCAAACCATTGCGCCGAATACATCGCACCCAGTGTGTAGCAGGGAAAATAGCCGAACAGTCCGGCGCTCCAATGCACATCCTGCATGCAGCCATCGCGGAAATTTCCGCGGGTATCGATGCCGAGCAACTCCAGCATCTTGGCATCCCATAGCGCCGGAATGTCTTCGCATTCGATCTGGCTTTCGATCAACGCGCTCTCGATTTCATAACGCAGAATCACATGGGCGGGATAGGTCACTTCATCGGCGTCGACGCGGATCAACCCTTTGCTGACCTGGGTCAGCAAGCGGTGCAGATTGACCTCCTCGAAGGCGGGCTGATCGCCAAGGTGTTTGACCAGATGCGGTTTCAGCAGCGCAGCAAAAGCCGGATGGCTGCCGAGTTGCATTTCGAAGGACAGGCTTTGGCTTTCATGCAAAGCCATCGACCGGGCCGAAGCCAAGGGCTGACCTAGCCATTCGCGCGGCAGGCCTTGCTCGTAACGACCATGGCCGGTTTCGTGGATAACGCCCATCAGACTGGGCAGAAAACTGTCTTCACGGTAGCGCGTGGTCATTCGCACATCCTCGGGCACGCCGCCGCAAAAAGGATGGGCGCTCTCGTCGAGCCGGCCGGCTTCGAAATCGAATCCCATCAGTCGCATCGCGTCCAGACCCAGTGCGCGCTGACCGGCTTTGGAGAACGGCCCCTGCGGCTGCAAGGTCTGCTGCTGCGCTTGTCTGGCTTGCGCAGCGGTGACCATGTCGGGCAGCCATTGGCGCAGCTCGCCGAAAACCCGATCGACCTCGTTGCTGCGCATGCCGGGCTCGTACTGGTCCATCAAGGCGTCATAGAGTGCTAGCCCGCTGTTGTCTGCGAGATAGCGCGCTTCTTCGCGCGCCAGCCGCACGACCTCGCGCAGATTTTCCAGGTGGCCGGTCCAGTCATTGGCCGGGCGCTGGCTGCGCCAGTCATGTTCGCAGCGCGAGGTCGCCAGCGACTTGGCCTCGACCAGCGCTTGCGGCAAGGCGTTCGAAGCGCGCCAGACGCGGCGCATCTCGCGCAGATTGGCGCGCTGGTCATCGTCGAGCGTCTCGCCCTCGGCCTGCTCGAGCAAGCCTTGCAGCGCAGGCTCGGTCGCGAGTTGATGCAGCAAGCCGCCCATTTCGGCCAACGCCAACGAGCGCGCCTCATTGCCCTTGGCCGGCATGTTGGCCGACTGGTCCCATTGGGCGATTGATTTCAGATGGGAAAGCCGGTACAGGCGTTGATGGCGTTGGTGCAGGTCGGCGTAAGCGCTCATGGGTGATGAAACTCGCTTGAAGTGTGAACCGATATTCTCGCTGCTCGGCGACCGACTCAAGATCACGACCCTCATCAAACAAGATCTGACATGATCGGCTGACTGGTTTAGTCTTGCCTTCAACCGAATCCCCTGCGCTGGAACCCAAGCCATGAAGCTATGCACGCAACAAATGTTACTCCTGGCCACACTCAGCATTGCCTGCGTGCCTCACGCGGCCAGCGCTGGTGCGGCTGGATCCAGCAAACAGTTCGCCGCCTGCATAGACAAGTCCGGCGGCGTCACGAGCAGCACGATCGAGTGCATCGTCACTGAAAACAAGTTGCAGGATGACCGGCTCAACAAAGCCTACAAAGCCCTCAGCGCCGACCTGCAACCCGCCCGCAAGACTCAACTGCTGGAGGCCCAGCGGGCATGGATCAAGTTTCGGGACACCAACTGCAGCTTCTATGCCGACCCCGATGGTGGCTCCATGGCCCGCGTCAGCGCCAATGACTGCGTGATGCGTGCCACAACCGAGCGTGCCCGTGAGCTTGAAGCGCTCAAGCAATGACCAGTGACGCATACTTTGCGTCGCGTCTTGGATGAGCTCTATACACATCGCCTCTTCCAAGCCACCCATGCGGGTTCCATCCGTTGGTGTCGGTTCGTCCTTCCAACCACGACGTCGAGTCGATGCCGACGTCGATACGCGCCATCAACTGCACTGCCGTGCGCCTGGCTTTCGCGCAATCCGGCAGGTACGGATTTCAGATTCGTTCGATGGCGGCCGCGTAACTCGCATGGGCGGCATCGCTGCGCTTGAAGTTCCGCATCATCCACGCCACCACTCCGATCGACCCGTCAGCGGCATCGAAGCGTAGCGTCCCTTCAAGGAGTGGGTACACATGGCTTGCCCGCTCGCTGTTTTTGTCGACGAACCAGATCTTGAAAATCTGACAAATTCATATGTCGAAAATAGGGTAATTGCCTATTTTTTTGGAAATTGCTTGAGGCGACGATGCTCATTGACGTCTGGTGTCGAGGCGCTGTCTAGCTCGACAGCGCAAGCCGGGCAGCGACGGTCGTGAACATGCTCGCTGCGTGTTGAGCCCGCAAAACCAACCTTGAACCAGCAGAGATATCCATGACACCTCGAAATCTCTTCGCCTTGACTGTCTTGTTGCTGGGAGCACTGGCGATCCAGCCGGCGGTCGGACAAAAACAGTCTATCGGCGCGGGTGGGCGGGCTGCGTCGGAACAGAAGTCGGCGTTTCATCCGACCAAGGCGGTCACGATCATCGTGCCTTACAGCGCTGGCGGTGGCACCGATGCCGTTGGGCGCTTGATAGCGAAAGCGCTGGAAGAAATGTGGGGGCAAACAGTCCTCGTCGACAACCGTACCGGCGGCAACGGCTCGATCGGCGCGGGTTTCGTCGCGCGTGCGGCGCCCGACGGGCATACGCTCGTCCTCTCGGTGTCGGGCATTGCGATCAACGCCCACGTCATGAAGCTTCCCTACGACACGGCAACGGCGTTCGCGCCGGTGACGGTGGTGGCCTATCCGGTTGCCACCTTGATCGGTTCGCCGATGCTGCCAGCCAACGATCTGAAAGAGCTCGCCAGCCTCGTCATGAAGGAAGGCCCCGACAAGCGGACTTTTGCGAGTCCGGACCCCGGGACCCGGCTGATCGCCGAGCGCATCTTCGAAAAAGCCGGGATCAAGCTGATCAACATTCCGTACAAGGGCGCCTCGTCGTTCGTCAGCGACATCGCTGCCGGCCGGGTCGACATCGGCATCTCGAGCATCACGTCGGCGCTGCCGCTGATCAAGAGCGGTGCCCTCAAGTCGCTAGGCATCATCGGTGATCGGCGCATCGGCATCCTGCCGCAGGTGGCGACCTTCAAGGAGCAGGGCTTCTCCGGGCTCGAGGAGAACTCCTGGTACGGATTGTTCGCGCCGGCCGCCACCCCTGCGTCGGTCGTCAAAGCCATACAGACCGATATCGCCAGGGCCCTCGCGACAGCCGAGTTCCAGGCCAAGCTGGCCGACTATGGCGCGCTGCCCGGCGGGCAGTCGCCGGCCGAGTTCACCGAACGATTCCAGCGCGACCTCAAGGAGTCGGGCGAAGTGATCCAAAGAATCGGCATGAAACTCGAATAGCCTTTTCAGACACCACGAGACAGAAGCACAGGAGATCGACCATGAGCGCAGCAGCGGCTTTTCGCGACGCGATGAACAAGGGGATGGTCGTGGCGCCCGGCGCCTACGACTGCATGACCTCCCGCGCCATTGAGCGGGCGGGCTTCCTCGCCGTCTACATGACCGGCGCCGGCAGCGCCTCCTACCTCGGCTATCCTGATTACGGGCTGCTCACCATGACCGAGATGGCTGAGAACGCTGGCCGCATCGCCGCCTCGGTCAAGCTGCCGGTGATCGCCGACGCCGATACCGGCTTCGGCAACGAGCTCAACGTCATCCGCACCGTGCGCGAGTATGAACGCCGCGGCATTGCCGGCCTGCACATCGAGGACCAGGGATTTCCCAAGAAGTGCGGTCATCTGGACGATAAGGTGATCGTGCCGTTCGAGGATTACATCGCCAAGATCCGTGCGGCGGTGAGCGCCAAAACCGACCCGGACTTTCTGGTGATCGCGCGCACCGACGCCCGCGCGCCGCTAGGCTTCGAGGAAGCGATCCTTCGCGCCAATGCCGCCATCGAGGCCGGGGCCGACATGGCTTTTGTCGAAGCGCCGCAGACGCTAGACGAAGTCCAGGCGGTGCCGCGTCTGGTCAAGGGACCGTGCATGCTGAACATGGTGTGGCGCGGCAAGACACCCGATGTCTCGCTGCTGGACGCCGAGAGCATGGGCTACAAGTTCGCCATCCTGCCGGGCATGCTGTTCCAAGAGGCGTTGGGCGCTTGCGACAGCATGCTTGCCGAGGTGCGCGCCAGCGGCCGGCATCCCCCGCCCAAGCTCGACATCACGCCGCAACAAGGCTTCCAACGAGCCGGTGCCGACGAATGGGACCGCTACAGAACGCAGTTCCGAACACCCGCGACGCAGGCCACCGATTAGCAGCACAAGATGACACACACCAGTGCCAGGAGCAACCCTATGAGTGTGACGAAGGCTTTTCACGATGCGATGAAGGCAGGCATGGTTGTGGCCCCCGGCGCCTATGACTGCTTGACCGCGCGATCAATCGAACGGGCGGGCTTCTCCGCCGTCTACATGACCGGCGGCGGCACCGCCGCAAGCATGGGCTATCCCGACTACGGGCTGCTCACCATGACCGAGATGGCGGACAACGCTGGCCGCATCGCCGCATCGGTCAAGTTGCCGGTGATCGCCGACGCCGATACCGGCTACGGCAACGAGCTCAACGTGATCCGCACCGTGCGCGAGTATGAGCGCCGCGGTGTCGCCGGCCTGCACATCGAGGACCAGGGATTCCCCAAAAAGTGCGGCCACCTGGAAGACAAGACGATCGTGTCGATCGAGGACTATGTCGCGAAGATCCGCGCGGCGGTCAGCGCCAAGACCGACCCGAACTTCATGGTGATCGCGCGCACCGACTCGCGCGCATCGCTAGGCTTCGACGAGGCGATCCGGCGTGCCAATGCCGCCATCGACGCTGGCGCTGACATGGCTTTCGTCGAGGCGCCGCAGACGCTCGACGAGGTCAAGGCGGTGCCGCGCCTGGTCAAAGGGCCTTGCATGCTGAACATGGTGTGGCGCGGCAAGACGCCAGACATGGCGCTGTCCGAGGTGGAGGGCCTGGGCTACAAGCTCACGATCCTGCCCGCCGTGCTGTCGCGTTCGGTGCTTGGCGCCTGCGAGATCGCGCTCGCCAAGCTGAAGCAGCAGGGCCGCCATCCAATGCCGACGGCGGACATCACCCCGCAGCAGGCTTTCCAGCTCGCCGGCGCCGACGAGTGGGACCGCTACCGGACCCAGTTCCGCTAAGCGCCCCAGCAGACGACGAAGTAGACACCGCAACACGCATTGAAACAAGGAAGTAGAAGATGAAATACGACGTGATTTCGGCCGATGGCCATATCGATCTGATCTGGCTGCCGACGGACCTGTTCACCGCCAACGCCTCGGCGAAGTTCAAGGATCGCATGCCCTATGTCGAGAGCGGCCCCGATGGTCCGCGCTGGATCAGCAAGAACGGCGCGCAGTTCGGCCTGGTCAACGGCATGGGATCAGCGGGCCGCAAATACGTTCCTGGCGAGATTCACCGATCAGACCGCATGGCCTCGACCGGCCTTTTCGAGGACGGCAAGAAGGGTATCCGCCGACTGACCGATCCCAGGCTACGGCTGAAGGACCAAGATCTCGACGGTGTCCAGGCCGAGGTGCTTTACGGTGTGCTCGGATCGAGCGGGCGCCTGAACGACGGTGACGCGGCCTGCGAGATGCTCAGAATCTACAACGACTGGCTGCACGACTTCTGCAGCCATGATCCGCAACGCCTGATAGGCCTGGCCAACGTGCCCAGCCACGACATCAATGCAGCGGTGGCCGAGGTCAAACGGGCGGCCGATCGCGGCGTGCGGGGCATCGACGTTGCCAATCGTCCCGACATGATCCCGCTGTACGACGAGTTCTACGAGCCGCTGTGGCAGATCGCGCACGAAACCAAGATGCCGGTGCACTTCCACACCATCGGCGGGCGCTCGCCTGACTACACCAAGATGACGCCGAAGGTCGCGCGCCGCGCGTTCGCCACGCACATCACGGGCTTTCAGATGCACATGAGTTACATGCTGATCCAGCTGCTGTACAGCGGTGCGCTGGAGCGCTATCCCGACCTCAAGGTGGTGATCGGCGAGGCGGGTCTGGGCTGGATTCCCTATGTGCTCGAGCACATGGACATGGAATGGGAAGACCAGTTCAAGGACCTCGACCTCAAGATGAAACCCAGCGAGTACTGGCACCGCCAATGCTATGCGACCTACCAGACCGACCTGGTCGGCATCAAACTGCTGAAGGAACTGGGCGAGGACAACGTGATGTGGGGCTCCGACTATCCGCATCCCGACGGCATCTGGCCCGACTCGCTCGACTTCATCAAGCGCGAACTCAACGACGTGGCACCGGCAACCCGCCGCAAGCTGATCTGCGGCAACGCCGCCAAGCTCTATCGCCTGACCTGACAGCGCTGGCTGCTCGCAAACGACCGGCGAGGCGCACCTAGAAGTCCTTGCCGACGATCTTGCCCGGGCTCATGAACACGCCCATCAACCTGGGAATGAGAGCCATACTTCACATTCTGATCCAGGCTCAGCACCTCTTCGTCATGTCCGTTCTTCTGGCTTGAATTGATTCACTCAGCAAGAGATACGTTTTTAGGGGGCAAGGTCAATTGCTAGCGATGGCCGAAGAGGCGCCGGGCGTGCTCAGGGCGATGGGGCATCACAGCATCGCTCTCGCGCAAAAGACCCAGGAGCCGGTTGCACGCGAGTAGTTTCGGCATTGTGCCGACGAATGCGCACTGGCGAGATTCCAACGGATTCGAAAGCGACTACTAGATCACCTTGAAGATGCGATCCGCAGGTCGTTAGATTAGATGCAGATGTTCCGAAGAGATCAGCGGCCCGAGATCCAAGGATCTGACACCAGAGCAGCGCGAGATGGACCGGGAAGCTCGGCTCACGATCAGCGCAGAGCTGGGGCATGAGAGGGAGCAGATCACGGCGGTGTGTTTAGGTCGGTAGTCGCCGATATTGGCGCCGGTCGGGATCTACCGGCCTACTAACTTCTTGGCATCTGCCAAGCAGGAATGCTCGAACGCCAGCTTGAACTCGTCAAGTTCGAGCGTCGTCATTCCGACATCTGCAGACCGACCCACTGCGCGCCACTGTCCAACGGCTTCAACGACCTGGCGCACGACGGCCAACGACTGTTCAGCAGTCAGCGCGAACTGTGAGGCTTTCCCCATCAATTGGGCCATGCTTGTGATGGGGCCCGTGTCTTCGCTTAACCATGTCTTGGATTCGCGGTCTTTGTCCGGCATCGGATTGACGTCGAACGCCGGCGACAGCTGCCATTGATTGCCGCCCATGTAAAGGAATCCGATGTTTTGCAGGTGGTCGTCGACGTTGGTGATCAGGTGGTTAAACACCAGACGGCGCCACAGCTCTCGAGCGTCGTCCACATAGTTCGCGCAGACCCCTTTCATCACCGCGAGCACCTCGGTGTAAGCGTGGTCAGCTTGTCGACTCGCCTGGAGCAGCGTAACGCCTGAAATGTAGGGGATACGCGTATTCTCAGGCGCACGGTCGAATCGGCGGATGACCGCTACAGGGGTGTCTTGCACAACAGCCACATGGGCATGCGCAGCGTCGATACCCGCCAAGCTCCCCAGCTTGAGCGCAAGGACCTCCGCACGCGTCACACTTCGCTCGTCCTTGATGCTCGGGAACTTACCCAGCGCCAAGAGCCCATCCTGGTCCAGGATGCTGCATTTCGGGCGCACGCCTCCGAGGGAGGTACCCTTGCCTCGCAGATAGGCCAAATCCTTGGCTGTTTCCTTGCCCAGTTCGACCGCTCGTGAGGCCGAAATCATCTTCTCGAGCTCAAGCAATGGCGTTGTCGCACGCCGGCCGGCAGGTACGGACTCCAAATAAGCGCCATGCCTATCGCGCAAGCGCAAAGCGCCCATGCGGCTGAAGTCATCGACCGCGCAAAGGTAATCGAGCTCGGTCAGCGCGCCCAGCGTTGGGTCATCCTCGCGGCGCTTGGCATGCGCGCGGGCGACGACACGGCGGCCCCAGGCATCCGGCTCGGTGTCCCCTAGCGCGAGAAAGAACAACGAGTCCTCCCTGGTCGCGGCCTTGCGGGTCTGGTACCCCGGCGCAGCCATGAGGTCCGGTGATATGTTGAACGTGTCCTTGTTGTCCAGCCAATCCTGAAAGTAGGCGAACTGCGTGAACACTCGAGGCCCGTTGCGCACAAACACGAGTTTGCCGACGGACGTGCCTACCTTGCCCAGGCACACATCCAGTTCGGTCTTCATGTTTTGTGCCGTGACACCTGCTCGCGTCGCCATGTCGTGCCAACCCTTCAAAATGCTTTGGGCACCTTACGGCGTTTGCTGTAGACCCGAGTGGGTAGTTCTGCATCCATCAGCGCGAGGCCTACAGAATCAGTCGGCGTGTCGAGAAGCAAGCGCAGTTTCTCAAGTTCCCCAAAGACCTGAAGAGCGCTGCCCAGGTATGTGAGCGCCGTTCCAGAATGCCCGTCCTCCAGTCGACGTACCGTGCTGACCGAAACGCCCATGCGGGACGCCAAGTCGGCTTGAGACATACCCCGCCGCCGGCGCGCGAGCTCGATGTTCTGGCCTAAGGCCTTGAGAGCTCGGTCTACGGGGATGTTGGTAGCAGTAGCCATGTTAAATAGATCTCACGAGAACGATTGTATTTCACAAGCGATCTAATTAGAACAATTACGGCAGACTGACGATCATCTTGCAGGAGTCGCATAGGCAAGCAGGCTCACCCGCCGTAAGCGCTCTGAAAAAAGCACTTACGTGTCGGCGCCACGGCAGTACGGGCTCTGGCTCGAACGTCGAGACGCACGACCGCCGGCGGCAGACGCCGCAGCTCAGGTAGGCTTGCGCGGATGACGTCGCCGACACCGCCCCCACCAACTTGGCTGAAGACGGCTCGCGAGCAATGGATCTGGCGCGGCCTTTCAAGGGTGAAGTGGGCAGCGAAAACTGGTGAGAGTGGGCGTCAGCCGCCGTCGTACAGGTCGAATGGCAGGTTCGTGGCGCCGAGTCGTGCTCACGATGTCGGCCATGAAGAGTCGTTCGCGACGGGCGGCTTACCGGACGCCTACTCCGTCGTTGTGCCGTCAAGACAACAGCCACCTTCCGCGATCGAAATGTCGAATAACGGCCGCTGACGACTACTCCCAAGCCGTATCGGGGTACAGGTGCCGTACCAACTCCATTGCGTCGTGCAGCACCCGACCGACCACAACCAAGCCGGGCTCCAAGCGGTAGACAAGAAAGTGACGTGGTTGGCGAACGATCCCCACACCTGGATTCACGTGCTCCCGGCTCAGTCGCAGATGCCAAGATCGAACATGTGCGCCGAGTTCGGGCCGCGCGAGACTGCCGGGTCTGTCGGGGTGGCGTGCCACGTCGCGCAGCGCGGCGACGATCAGGCTCTCGTAGCGCAGTCGGGCGACCTCACCGAACTGTTCGTCTGTCCACGCGAGGATGTCGAGGACATCCCCCTGAGCGGCTTCCGACAGCCGATAGCGAAACATCAACTCGCCGTCTTGGCAGCCTGCCCAGCGCGGCGACCTAGTTGTCCAATGAAGTCTTCGAGTTGATCATCGGCAACATCCGCATACCGCCCTGCAGACACATCCGCCCAGCCCTGGCGGGCTGCTTGCTTCAAGGCCTTGAGCTTGGCATCCTCGCGGCGCTCGCGCTCCGCGATGAGGCGCAGCCCTTCTCGCAGCACCTCGCTGGCGTTCTGGTAGCGACCGGACTGCACCAGGGTTTCAACCAATTGATGCTGATGTTCACTCAGAACGACATTGCGGGTGGGCATGTTGCGGGACTCCAAATAGGGCGAGCAGCAAGCCCGCTTGGTCGCCATTGGCATATTATGCCAACATGGCCCGAAGCGCTGGACGGAACGGTGAGCTTCCAACGGCAGCCCGGCATCGACGTCGAGCTGGTGGCATCAAACCAGCTCACCAACCTGCTGCGCCGCGAAGCCGACATCGCCGTACGCATGGTGCGGCCGCTGCAGGGCTCGCTGGTGGCGCGCAAGCTGGCGGACATCCCCATCGTCGCCGCCGCGCACGAGAGCTACCTGGCGCGCGCCAGCACGCCGCGCCGGCATGAAGACCTGCTCGGACACCGCCTGATCGGCCACGACCGCGACGAGACCATCGTGCGCGGCTTCGCGGGCATTGGCCTGGTGCTGGCACGCGAGCGCTTTGCGTTGCGTACCGACGAGCAGGTGGCTTATGGCCGGCTCGCCGCCGCCGGTGCAGGCATCGGCTTCGTGGCGCGCTACAACATCGACCACTGGCCCGGGGTGGGGTGCTGCCGCAACTGCAGATCCCGCCACTGCCCTGCTGGCTAGCTGTGCATCTAGAGATTCGCGGCAACCTCCTGGTGCGGCGGGTGTACGACTTTCTCGCCGAGGCAATCCCTGCGGCGGTGGCTGGCCCGACAGGCGGCTGAGCCGACACCACGATGCGCCGCTACAGGGCCCCGGACTCGCTACTGCGGTTCCTGCAAACGCTGTAACTATGTGCAGAAATCGCCGGCTTGAATGGCTCCCTGCTGCAGGGACCTGGGCCGGCCATGCCGAGGCCCCTGGGCATAGTCGGGACATAGGCATAGGGGTCGAATGCCGCTGGTCACCGGGAACTGGGGCTGTCGTTCGGCCAGCATCAGGCCTACCTCCGCCACCGGCAGCAACCCCACCCATGTGTTGCGTGAAAGATCAGCGAAAGCATCGGCAAGGGCTCGCGCCGGGGACACTACCGTGTAGCTCGCACTAGCGCTGCCCCAGGCAGCGAGGTGCGACCATTGGTTTAACCTGCGTCCAGCGACCGGTGGACTCGGTCCAGGTTGACCCGTGTAGCTGCACCGACCTTACCCATGGACTCATCGACCCTGACACCGCACGCACCACCCACCCTGCCAGGTCCACAGTTGCCGCGGCTCTACACCTTTCGCCGCTGCCCGTACGCCATGCGCGCAAGGATGGCGCTGCTGCAGGCAGGGCGGGCCTTCGAGGCGGTGGAGGTCAGCTTGCGAGATAAGCCAGCAAGCTTGCTGGCCTTGTCGCCCAAGGCTACGGTACCCGTGCTGCAGTTGCCCGATGGCAGCGTGATCGAGGAGAGTTGGGACATTCTGCGCTGGGCACTGGCCGCGCCCGATGCGCAGGGCTGGTGGGCGCGGGCGCAGTCGCCTGCCAACCTGGACTTGGTGCAACGCAACGACGGCGACTTCAAGCGTCACCTGGACCGCTGGAAGTACCCCCAGCGCTACGCGAGTGGGTCTCTCACGCCTGACGCACACCGCGACAGCGCGCTGGATGTGCTGCTACAACCACTAGAGGCTCGGCTGCACGATGCGCCCTATCTGGGCGGCGCCACGCCCTGCGCCACCGACTTGGCAGTGATGCCCTTTGTCCGC
>Ga0214919_10009681_pt1 | contig 12389 bp, 6 predicted proteins | sample LL1503_MetaG_FD_177994 | JGI IMG/M metagenome (GOLD analysis project Ga0214919, IMG submission 177994) | Freshwater microbial communities from Lake Lanier, Atlanta, Georgia, United States - LL-1503 | ecosystem: Environmental > Aquatic > Freshwater > Lake | place: USA: Georgia | collected 2015-03-15
AGCAACTACGCTTAAAAATAACTCAGCTAAAAGCTCAGGTACAAAATCTCTTGATCTAGCTCAGTTTAGCAATAGTATAGATGTTACCGTAATAGCAATCAATACAGGAGCAATCTTAACTAGCGGTTTGATTCCTCTAATTAATACTGCAACTACAACCAGTGGCAGCATGTTAATCCGCAATGAAGGAAATAAAAATGCAACAATAGGCAATATTACAGCTGAGACTGGCATCAGCAATCTGTCTGGTTGTAGCAATAGTCCTTTAGCTCCCAATGAAACTTGTCTCGTCAGTTTCAATGTAACTGAATCAGGTGGTAGCGCTGACATCACCGTACCTTATACTGGTGGCAGCGTAAGCATTGTTACTGCTAATGTTATTTGGTACAATGGTGCAGGATCTGCATTAGTAACAATATCAAGCTCTGAAAATCCGCTATCTTTTGCAGCAACAATTGGCGGGACTACTACTATCACAGTTACTAACATTGGCGGATATGCACTAAATAATATCAGCATCCCTGCACCAGTCGTAATAAGTGGCAGTGCTACAGCCTCTCTAGGCACTAATGATTGTGCAACTATAGACTCACTACCAATTGGCACCTCATGTGATTATGTTATTAATGTGAATGACAATCAAACAGATCTTGGCGCTCAAATCAATGCTGGTTTTGATGCTAGCTATGAAGCAACTGATGGGACTAAACCTTACGCTCAAACATTACCGATAACATATAACTCGACGTCGTATGGTGCAATAATTACCATTACTCCGGCCAATCCTAACTTAACAATTAGCGGAAATAATTTTGAATCAATGACTCAAGTTTTAACAATTAGTAATAATGGTAACCTACCAGCTAATATCACAAGAGTGCTAAGTGGTAATCCTTCATATCTGACTGAGAGTGCCACAACATGTGGCGCAAGTTTAGCGGCAGGAAGCTCGTGCACCAGCACTATTCAATTTGGTCCAACTTATAGTGCCGGAGGAGCAAACGGTTCAAGTAGCTATACAATTAATTACACTGCAGTGGGTCAGACTCCGTCTGGTAGTATAGTAAACAATATAGCATGGACAGTGCAAGGCTACGCGCAAAGTATCTCCTTAACTGCACTAGAATCATTTGGTGCCAGTAGTGGAAACGGTTTATCTGGAACACCATATCTTTTTAATGGCAATAGCTCTGATAGTAAGTTAATTAATTTAACTTATACCAACACGGGAACTAATTCACTCAAAATAACTGGAATTCAAAATAATAACTTAGTTTATGCTTGGACAATGCCGGGTGATGGTAATAGCTGTAAAAATAATAAAGTCTTACAACCTGGAGATACATGCAGTATCCAATTTGAAAATGTTTTATTTACAAATATTTTAGCTATCGGAGCATCGGTTGGAGCTAGCTATACTGAAAACATCACCGTACCAACGTTAATCTATCAGGATGATACTGATTCTAATATTCAATTTAATGCACAGCCAAATTTACCGACTGGTGGTACAACGATCTATGCACAGTCAAATCAAGCAACTCTGGCAAATACAATTACGGTTAATGAAGCAGGCACAGCCAACGAGAGTGTTACAATAAGCCAGCTTCTTGCCAATGCTACTGGCTATACCAATAATATTCTGGTTAGCACTAAAATGGAAAGCTATTTAATATCTGGTGTTTATTCCGGCGACTGTTCATCAAGTAGCAGCAATGGAATTCTTACCCAGTCATGTAATCTTAATGATAGTCAAGTTTCGGGTTCGGGAACTTATCTAGTTAATCAAACGCTGCTTAACCCTGGTAGTGATTTAACTTTAAGTGCGTTGTTTAGTACAAATGCATCGGCACAGGGCTTGGTCATTTCAATGAATCCAACCTATACAATAGCTAACCTAGGATCTATCGCATTGATTTACTATGCCTCAAATGGGGTTGTTGGCTATGATGGAAACCTCCTTGCTCAGGCGCAAGCTCGGGCAGCGTTGCCAAATCAACCTGCATTCACCGAAACAACCGGAGTTGCTGCAGCTGACTATCTATGCAATACCGATGAAAGTAAACCAGCATTACCAAGCAATGCATCCTATAAAGCAATAATTGGTGCTGAAAATGAACGTCAAGCTTGTTCTCAAGACTATATTGATACTCCATGCACTACTACAATAGATAATAATATTGATTGGGTAATGCACCCATTTACCAATTATATTAATACCCAAAATAAGATTATTTCTACGACCAATGGTGCAGGAATATTTACTTTTAACACCAATAACCCCATAGCTTTTCCACAACCTGGGTTGACAGATGGAAGAGTATGGACTGGTTTTGCTACCGGAGCATGGTATATTTCTTATGGTACTATATGCAATAACTGGACATCTAGCTCTGACAGTGGAGCTTTTGGTTTAATTGGTATTGATGACCTTGGAGGATTCCAAATTGCGGTGGACACTATGCTCTGTTCTGAGAAACAAGACTCGAATAGTTCTGTTAATGGTTTGTACTGTGTACAACAACTATAGTTTTGCGTAATACAACCAACACAGATAAAGGAAATTCATATAAAGAGGTTTCCTTTATCATAATTAAATTTAAAAGATAGAACGGTAACGTATAATGAACAGATTATTTAAATCCCATAAATCAAACTTCAAAATAATCTTGGCATCTTATGCTGCCACAATAGCGTTAAGTGGGTGCAATAGTGCCTCAGGTGCAAACTCTAGTAATTCACCTAGTCCGCAATCTAGTGGCTCTGTGCTGACTATTGACAGCGCGGGAGTAATTCCTGTGTTTGGGGCGTCTCCTACCTCTACTGTAATCTACGTGCATAATAATAGTGCAGCAGCGATTAATGGAATCAATTATACTTTAGACAATAATAGCCCAAGCAGTATCTCAAGGCAGCAAGATAATCTTGCGAGTATTGACGCTAGCCAGTGTACTGCTATAGCTGCGGGTCAAAATTGCGCACTTAAGATTACTACACCAAGTTTAAATGCACAACAAACTCAAGGTTCAATGTTACTCAAAGCTAATTACTCATTAGCTAATAAACCTAACTCATTTAGTCAGTTGATTAATTATGCACTTGTTGACTCAACATCAATGCAAACTAATGATGGAGTAAAATTTAAATCTGGGGCTACAATTTATAGCTACGGGAATTCAATTGGATATGCCACCCTATATTTATACGGAAGTGGCGCTAGGCAGAACTATATTATTTCAGATATTAGCGTAAATAAGCCATCTCTAAAATTTAATATGAATCTTAAGCAGCACACTATTATTGCTAATTCAGTACAGGCAATCGAAGTTAGTTCACCAATCATGTCTTCATCAATTGATGCAACTATAACAGTTCAATCAGTTTTAGTTAGTACAAATAGTTCTCACGAAATCAACGTAACAACTCATGATACTACCAATAAATCTTTATCAGATGCTCAATTTAGCAACACTACCAACGTGGCGGTTCAACCTGCTTCTGCAGGTGCGATTTTAACAACTGGTACACTTCCCCTAATTAATACAGTCAATGGAACTAGCGCAAGCATGTTAATCCAAAACTCAGGTAATCAAGATGCTGTAATTGGTAATATTAGCGCTGAGACTGGAATTAGTGGAATAAGTGGATGTAGCAATGTAACTTTGGCATCAGGTGATACCTGTACAATTAATTTCAACGTAACAGAGGCTGGTGGTAGTGCTAATATTACTATTCCATATACTGGAGGAAGCGCTAGTAGTGTAGCTGCTAATGTGACATGGTTTAATGGTGTTGGGGCAGCATTGGTTTCCGTCTCAATAGCTAATAATCCGCTGTCTTTTTCAGCTACCCTTGGTGCAACAACTCAAGTTACTGTCACTAATATTGGTGGTTACACGCTAAGCAGTATAACTATCCCAGCACCTATCGTATTACCGGGTGGACATGCAACAGCAACCGTGATTACCACCCAAGGATCTGACACGTGTACCGGACAAAAATTAGACCTTGGTGCATTTTGTAGTTACGTTGTTTCAGTTAACGACAACTTCACGGACTTAAATCAGCAAATAAATCTTGGTTTTAAAGCTAATTATGTGGGTAGTAATGGCACTACTAGCTATAGTAGAGTTATACCACTAACTTATAATTCAACTGCCTATGGTGCAATTATTGCCCTGTCATCACTCTCAAGCATGTCTATTAGTGGTGATAATATTGAGTCAGAAACTCAAAATTTAACCATTAGCAACAATGGTGCCGCCGATGCTACACTTAGCAGCATTGGCTTAGTTGATAATTCAGGATATTTACTTGCGAATAACGGTGACTGTGGGGCTTCACTAGCAGCAGGTAGTAGTTGTACGGCACAGATTAAGCTGGGTCCAGTATCTAGTTACCTTGAATCAAGTGGAGTGTCTAATTATGTGGTGAATTACGCTGCAGCTGGGCAAACTCCAGCTGGGGTTGAATCAACCAGCGTTGCTTGGAACGTTGCACCAGATTTGCCAAGCATTAATATGGTCGCAAGTGTCACCGGTTGTGCAAGTGGCGATGGTATAACTACGACTTGTATGGGTAATCCCACTGCAACAGGTGGTAGCTCAAGTAGTATTCAGGTGGTATTAACTTTTACTAATAGTAGCAGCGTAATTGCAGCAACTACAATTAGTTTACCTGAGAGTTCCAGCAGTCTATTTACGGTGCCAGGTTATAGCTTATTTAGTAATTCATGTACTAATGGCGCGGCGGCTAATAATGGAAGCTGTACAATCATTTATACTTTGCCAAGTAGTGCTACCACAACGGCATTTCAATCTAGCCTTAGTCGAGCTGATTTTGCGTATAATTATACTTATGGTGCTAGTGGTGAATTATCTGCATCAGGTACGAGTAATTTGACAACCATGATTGATGTGGTAATGCCAACTTTAGCCATAGAGTCAATTACTACTATTGTTAGAGGTGGGCAGAGTACGGCAACAATTATTTGGGGTAACTTGTATCAAGCAACTGTGCCCACTACCACCACTAGCGCTACTGAAAGTAATGGTAGTACAGCGGTAACAGGTTTGAGTAGCGCTACACCAGCGACTTGTGGCTCAGTTACAAGCAATACTGCAAGCTGCACGAGTGTGATTACTACTACGGACTCCACACCAGCTGGTACGGGTTATTTATTAAACGCCAGCGCTGCTGGTGACATAAATGCCACGCCTAGCTCATTTAATATTGTGTCAAATAATATTATTTTTGTAACAAGTGGCACTTGGAATGGGAATCTTGGTGGCTATTCTGGAGCAGATGCTAAATGTAATGCTGATGCGAATAAGCCTAGTGGAAGTGCAGCTGGTGCTGGAAAAACCTATAAGGCTTTATTGAGTGGAAACAATGCAACTACTACTGGTGTTACATATTATCGCACTGGTGGCATAACTCCAATTGCGGTGGCTACTGCTGGGAATTTGGTCGGATTCAGTAGTTTAGTTAATGCAATTAGTTCTGTTAGTACAACAGCTCCTTGGACTGGAGCGGTTAGTAATTGTACGACTTGGACATCATCGTCTTCTTCTCCCATACGTGGTTCCACTGCTACAAGTAATTCTAGTACTTCGGGTTGGTGGTCGTCATCCACAGTATTTTGTAATACTTCGCATACGCTGTATTGCGTGGCACAATAAGCATATTACCACCCTTAATTTATTTGTAATTAAAGCTGAAACTAAGGGTATCTTTAAAAATTTGTGAATTTTTAATGCGACGCACCAACCATCTATGCCAAGTGAATTGATGCATTTGGCTACAGATTTCCTACATATTTTGTGCAAAGCACAATAGTTTCAGCACCTCTCTTACATAAGAGCAAATTTAATTCAAAAAATTTAATTCACCACTTGCTCGCTTATAGTAGAATATTGAAAGAGCCCACGACAAACACAGAGCAGTTTGCCGACTAATTTCTTGAATTAATTATTTTAACCAACAAGCTAGCCTGTTAGTTGTATTAATTTTATTGGAGTACGCAGATGTCAAATCGTGAACAGCAAATCGCCGCCCTACAACAAGATTGGGATAATAATCCGCGCTGGGCAGGAATCAAACGCAATTATAGCGCTGAAGATGTAGTACGCTTACGCGGGTCTCTAGCCGTTGAGCATACTATTGCTAAAACTGGCGCAATTAAATTATGGAATTTAGTTAACAATGAACCGTTCATCAATGCTCTTGGTGCGTTGACTGGTAACCAAGCAATGCAACAGGTCAAAGCCGGATTAAAAGCAATTTATTTATCAGGCTGGCAAGTAGCTGGAGATGCCAATGTTGCGGGTGAAATGTATCCCGATCAATCGCTTTATCCTGCAAACTCTGTACCATTAGTCGTAAAAAGAATTAACAACACCCTGACTCGTGCTGATCAAATTCAATGGTCAGAAGGTAAAAATGATGTTGACTACTTTGCACCGATTGTAGCCGATGCTGAAGCTGGCTTTGGTGGTGTATTAAATGCTTTTGAATTAATGAAAGCAATGATTGAAGCTGGTGCATCAGGCGTGCATTTCGAAGATCAATTAGCTTCAGTTAAAAAATGCGGACACATGGGCGGAAAAGTATTAGTTCCAACGCGTGAAGCAGTTGAAAAATTAAACGCAGCACGTTTGGCTGCAGATATAATGGGTGTGCCAACTCTGATCGTAGCACGTACTGATGCTGAAGCTGCAGATTTATTAACCTCTGATGTAGATGTTAATGATAAACCATTTTTAACTGGTGAACGCACCGTTGAAGGTTTCTTCAAAACTAAACCAGGTTTACAACAAGCAATCTCGCGTGGTTTGGCCTATGCACCATATGCAGATTTAGTGTGGTGTGAAACTGGTAAACCCGATTTAGCTTATGCCAAAGCATTTGCGGATGCAATCCATACTCAATTCCCGGGTAAATTATTAGCGTATAACTGCTCGCCATCGTTTAACTGGAAGAAAAATTTAGATGATGCAACGATTGCTAAATTCCAAACTGAACTAGGTAAAATGGGTTATAAATTCCAATTTATTACTTTAGCAGGATTCCACTCATTAAATTACAGTATGTTTAATTTGGCACATGGCTATGCACGTAGTCAAATGTCAGCGTTTGTTGAATTGCAAGAAGCAGAATTTGCAGCAGCTGAAAAAGGCTTTACTGCTGTTAAACATCAACGTGAAGTTGGAACTGGTTATTTTGATGCTGTAACTCAAGCAATTCAACAAGGACAGTCTTCAACTACCGCATTACATGGTTCGACGGAAGATGAGCAGTTCTTTGAAGCTAAACATTAATACTCATCGTCTTTGAACCTTGGACTTTGTCGTGATCTCAAAAAAGACTCGTCATGTACTTGTATGTACGCATCCTCGTCTTTTTTATCGACACTTCGCGCCCAAGAATCAAATACTTCGAGTAACAAGCTTTACATTAATGTTGGAATTTTAAATTATGAATACCGTTGGTGAATCTTGCCAGCGGTATTTTTATTAAAGAAGATAAAGGATAAAAACTATGACTTCAATCAAACTACCTCACGGTATGGAAATTAATGCACCTATTAGTAGCGACTATGCCAAAATTCTAACTCCAGAGGCATTGGAGCTAGTTGCTAAATTAAGCCGCAAATTTGAGCCACGCCGTCAAGAGCTATTAGCCGCACGGGTTATCCGTGCCAAAGAGCTAGATGATGGTGCATTACCGGATTTTTTACCTGAAACCAAATCAATCCGTGAAAGCAACTGGACAATTGCACCGATTCCTCAAGCATTAGAATGCCGTCGCGTGGAAATAACTGGTCCGGTTGAACGCAAGATGGTAATTAATGCGCTTAATTCGGGTGCTGATAGCTATATGACGGATTTCGAAGATTCAAATACACCAAACTGGGATAATCAAATCACTGGGCAACTCAATATGATTGAAGCAGTGCGTAAAACAATTAGCCTAGAACAAAACGGTAAAACCTATAAACTTAACGATAAAACGGCAACTCTGGTAGTTCGCCCGCGTGGCTGGCATTTAGATGAAAAACATGTCATAGTCGATGGTAAACGTGTTTCGGGTGGTATCTTTGATTTTGCCTTATTCATGTACCATAATGCCAAAGAACAACTGGCACGTGGCGCAGGACCGTATTTCTATCTACCGAAAATGGAATCTCATCTTGAAGCGCGCTTGTGGAATGATATTTTCATTATGACCCAGCAAGAATTAGGGATTCCGCAAGGCAGCATCAAAGCAACGGTATTAATTGAGACGATTTTAGCCGCCTTTGAAATGGATGAAATTCTCTATGAATTACGCGAACATTCATCAGGACTAAATGCCGGGCGCTGGGATTATATTTTTAGCGGAATCAAAAAATTTAAGCTTAATAAAGATTTTTGTTTGGCAGATCGCGCTAAAGTTACCATGACTTCACCATTTATGCGTGCGTATGCCCTGCTCTTGCTTAAAACCTGCCATAAGCGTAATGCACCAGCAATCGGTGGAATGGCTGCGTTGATTCCGATTAAAAACGACCCAGAGAAAAATGAAATCGCAATGGCAGGAGTTCGTTCGGACAAAGCACGTGATGCAACTGATGGCTATGATGGTGGTTGGGTAGCACATCCTGGATTAGTTGAATTAGCAATGACAGAATTTACCAAAGTGCTCGGTGATAAACCAAATCAGATTGCCAAAAAACGTGATGATGTGGTGGTAACTGCAGCAGAATTACTTGAATTTAAACCAGAGACTCCAATTACTGAAGCTGGACTTCGCTATAATATCAACGTCGGGATTCATTATTTAGGTTCGTGGTTGGCTGGTAATGGTTGCGTACCAATTCACAATCTAATGGAAGATGCGGCAACGGCAGAAATTAGTCGTTCGCAAGTATGGCAATGGATTCGTTCACCAAAAGGTGTTTTGGAAGATGGGCGCAAGGTAACGGCAGATATGGTACGTGCAATGATTCCAGAGGAATTAGCTAAAGTAAAAACCGTTGTTGGTGGTGGTAGTACTTATGATCGCGCCGCTGTGATTTTTGAGGAAATGTCAACTTCTGCAACTTTTGCTGAATTTTTGACATTGCCATTATACGAAGAAATTTAATCAATACTCATCATCTTTGAATCTTGGACATTGTTGGATTTCAAAAAAGACTCCTTATCTAGCTCTCCTACACTGCGTCGTCTTTTTATCAATCCTTCGCTCTAGAGAATCAAATACTACGAGTATATTTGAACATCACGCCCCCAATAAGATAGGATTTTCTGTTAAAATAGCGCCTAATCTAAATTTATAAAAAAGGATAATCAATGTTTGATAAAGGTCAATTAGCCGGCTTAATGAAAAAAGCTCAAGAGATGCAAAAAAACCTGGAAAAAGCTCAAGAAGAAGTTTCACGTTTAGAAGTTGAAGGCGAATCTGGTGCTGGAATGGTTAAAGTTATCATGACTGGAAAACACGATCTAAAAAAAGTTACGATAGACGAAAGCGTGATGGATGACAAGGAAATGTTAGAAGACTTAATTGCTGCTGCCGTTAACGATGCTAATCGTAAAGTCGAAGAGCAATCACAAGCCAAAATGGGTAGTGCAACCGCTGGTATGCCTGCTATGCCTGGCGGATTTAAGTTCCCATTCTAAATATCCCACAAAATAACCCAGCTAAAAACTTATCTGGGTTATTTTTAAGTTACATCTATACTTGCAATATTTGATTCTTGGACGCAAAGGATTGATAAAAAGACGACGCAGTGTAGTTAGAACTATAGCTATACGTTTATCCCAACCTGAGTAATTGCTTTAGCTGCAGATATTATGGAACAATTTAATTCCGCAGAATAAATTAATTACTGTGCCTACCATTTACTTTTACTAAATCAATCATGATTAAACTGTACTGATATTTATTAGAACTCAACATTGCCGGAATAAATTTAGTCATTTCCAACTCGTTAAACCTAGCTAATTTTTCATAATTATAACTCTCTAATTGGGATAGATTATCATTTTTGATTGCAAGATAATATGGATAATTATTTGGTAGTGGCAAATGCGCTTCCGCTACGGGTAGCTCAGAATGAAACTCCAGATTATTTATCAATCCCGGAACTTCTAGATTATATACTGTCGCCGCTGGTTTATCTTTCAAATACTGAGCAATATTATACCCTGCATCATAACTACGGTAGACAAAAGCATTAACCAGCATCAGCACGATAAAACTCGAAGCCACTGCCAAAGCTGGCAAAGTTAAAATCCATTTCGCCACTGAGATTTTACTCCGCTGGAAAATACAATACCCCAAAATTAGAGTCGGAATCAATGCGCTGATGATTAACCAACTGCCTCTAAAAAAGAAGATACTTATCGCAAGGCTCAAACACAAAATAATGAATGTTAATCCTTGCTGAATTTTGCTAATCACAGCTAACTTAGGAGCTTGGTTAAGTATATAATTTGCGACCATAATCGCGGCAAATGGCATAATAATATTGGTATAATGATCGAGCTGAAACTTGGTCGCGCTAAACATGATAAATGTCAGCCAAAAGCCACTTTGCAGATAAAGAGATGCTGCTCGTTGCGTTGCGTTCTCAGTTTTAAAGCGACGCCATGCGGCAAAGATACTGCCAATAAACAGCAAAGACCACGGCAAAAATGCCCATAAAAAAGTATGAACAAAAAAGCCCGGATTACCATGATTATTAACAATTGGACCACTATTAAAAAAGCGTCCAAACTGACTCCCCCAGAAAAACCAACTAATTCCTGATACCTGCTGTTGTCCAAAAACGAGTTTTTCAGGATGAAGATCAAACTGGACATAGAGACAGATTAACTCAGGTAGAGCTGCCAGTAAACTCAGAGCATAAGCCAGCAACCATTTAGGTTGTATTATTTTGCGCAATTCACCACTATATAGCCACATCGCGACTAAACCGCTAAAAATCGTTACAACGATAAATAAGCCTTTAGTCATTAAAGCAAGCCCGGTAAATAGACTGGCTAACAACAGATTTTTTATACCATCGACGCGATCATAACGCAAATAATAGTAACAGGCTGGAACAATCTCGCCTAACAGAAAAGCTTCAGCCCGAATATCCATACTGGAGAGCAATAAATGCAAGCTGCTGACATAAATCAATGCTGCAGCAATTCCAGTTGCTTCTGAATAGAGCACTTTTCCCAGACGGTAGGTATAGATAGCACCAACACAATGAAAAATAAATCCCGGTAGTACATAGGCAAAAGCAGAAATACCAAAAATCTTAAATGATAACGCGGTTAGCCAAAATGGTAGATGCGGCTTATCTAACCAATCCTGACTAGCATAGTAGAGATTTAGCCAATCATGATTGCTTACCATCGTCTTACTAATAACCGCATAGAAATAAGCATCATTACTATTCAACACCGGGGAAAACATTCCACAAGCATTAATCAGTAAGAGTAAAATAATCAAGCACCACCAAGAGCGATTCAGATTAAGAGCTAATTGTCCAGTCATTGATTAATCAAGAAAGGAAATAATTTGCCAGTTATTTTCCAGCGCAATTTGCCGTAATTTTTCATCTGGATCAACGGCAATTGGATCATCAACCTGCTCTAGTAACGGTAAATCATTATGTGAATCCGAGTAAAAAACATAATGGAGCGGATTGTAATTATTTTTGCTAAGCCATTCTTCCAAATGAACCAATTTCCCACGTCCCATGCATGGCTCAAGCTCAACCTCGCCAGTATATTCACCAACCTCATCCCGCTTACCACGCCCGGCAATCAAAGCATCCACACCAAAGAAATCAGCGATTGGACGGGCAATATCTTCAATAGTTGCAGTAATAATTACCACATAATCACCGTCTTGTTTATGCCGCTCAACATAACGTTGGGCCGACTCAGTTATCAGTGGACGAATTTTATGCGTAAAAAAACCTTGCAATAAATCATTGCGTTCGCGAGCGTGTAAACTTTTCAATAACTCTAGCTCAAAGCGGTATGCCGCCTCAACATCCAGCGTACCATTCTGATAATCTTGCAAAAAAGCTGCTCGTTGCTGCACTTTATTCGGAGCTAATAAATTTTGTTCACTAAGAAACTCTGCCCATAAAGTTCCGCTATCACACGGCACTAATGTATGATCCATATCAAATAAAACTAAGCGCATTTATCTATCTTTTCTAAAAAATTTGCACAATTATAGCATATTTGGCTATTGTGACTATTAAGATGAGCGTTGTTTATCAACCCGAAATAGAAATGTCACTTAGCTGAAATAGAAATGTCACCACCATAGTAATATCTAAGGTGTAAAATTTTAACTTAGAAGGAGTGATATTTATGGCAAATAGCAACACAGATTAT
>Ga0214919_10009683_pt1 | contig 12388 bp, 6 predicted proteins | sample LL1503_MetaG_FD_177994 | JGI IMG/M metagenome (GOLD analysis project Ga0214919, IMG submission 177994) | Freshwater microbial communities from Lake Lanier, Atlanta, Georgia, United States - LL-1503 | ecosystem: Environmental > Aquatic > Freshwater > Lake | place: USA: Georgia | collected 2015-03-15
CACCTAATTATCGTAAATTAACTGGTCTAATAGATAGAGGATTGCCTATTAATGCACTAGAACTCAATTTAGAAGGAGATATTGCAGATGAAGAAGAAGATGTTAAATTAACAAATGTTGGTAGTTTAGTTCCAAAATTTAATTATAAAGAAAGACCGTTTAGTAGACCTTATGTCTAAGAAAGGAACCAACGGTTCCTTTCAAACCTCCCTCGAAAGGAACAATATTTTCTATACTTAAAAATATTTTGGATTAGTTTTTATTTTTTAGTTTTTATTTTTTAGTTTTTAGTTTTTATAAATTATCAATTATATTTATTATATCTACAAATATTAGAATATAATTCAAAAATGGAAATTAAACAACAACAAAAACCCACAAAAAAACAAAAATATTATAAAGTTAGTCCTCAAATTTTAAATGTAAATACAATATTAAAATTAAACTCAACTGGTATTGGTGGTGTAAATAATTTAGAAATAAATAATGCTAATGCTGATGTTAGAAATGTAAATAGTATATTTAATAGAATTAGTAATAATGCAAATCAATATAATTTAAATTATGATATGAATGGTATTGGTATGAATGGTATTGGTATGAATGGTATTGGTATGAATGGTATAGTTTCTAATGCTATGAATTCTAATAAATATAATATTGTTAAATATCTTGGTGAAGGTATACAGGGTAGTTTATATCTAGCAAATGATGCAAATAAAAAACGCTATATATGCAAAAAAATAATGATGCAAAATGATACAAATGATTCAAATATCGTAAATAGACAAAATAATGAAAATCAAAGAAAACAAATTGAATTTGAATTAAATATACTAAAATATCTATCAATGAATAATACTACAAGACCTTATATAAATCCATGTCTAGAACATAAAATTGTTGATAATAATATATTTACAATATTTCCCGTATTTGATGGTTATAGTTTAAATCATTTAACTAAATATTTAAAAAAAATAAATCCAATAGAATATTACAGGATTGTATTTCATTTAATTAAATCAATATTACATGGTTTGGCTAAAATACATCAAACACATATAGCACATCAAAACATAAATGATAATTCCATATTAGTATCCACTTATACATCACCAGGTGAAATAAATATTAAATTTACTGATTTTGGACTGGGATGCAGTAATGATATTAATCGTAGAAATAATATGAATCCAGTAAATTATCAAAATACTGCAAATGATATATTTTTTAAATTTCATTCATGCAAAGAAAACAATCTTGTTCCAGTAAGTATTGATGATAATGTCATGGATAAATTATCGCAATCAGATTTCTTATCAATATCACAAAAATATGATTTATTATGTTTAGGTATTATGTTTATTAAATTATTACTTTTGGGAGAAAAAATATACTTTGATACAAGCAAAGGATTTAATAGTGAATTTGAACAACAAAATGTAAAACGTATAAGAGATAAATATTTGCAAAGATTTACACAAGGTGAAAAACAAAGCGACATGTTTTATAAACAAAAATTTACAAATATTAATATTAGTAATAAAGTTAAAAGAGATATATTGGAATATTTGAATATATTTTTAGAATATGTATTATGTAAAACATCAAAGAGAGAATCATGTCAATATGTTCTAGATAAATTAATAATATACGAAAAATATAGAGATGATATTTTTTAGAGATGATACCGTGTAAGTATATGTTTATAATTATTTAGTAATTTTATTATAAAATAACTAAAATTGAATATAAAGTACATAACTTATAATGTATTTCATTTTAAATCAAAACTTGATTTTAAAAAATGGCACAACAAACAAATGTTCCTCCTATGTTTACAAAGGAAGAGCTGGAAATTCTCAACAAACTGTACCCTCTCCCTATTTATACTACAAGTGATAAGGTAGAGATAGACCCAAAAACTGGAAGAATTCCTTCTAGCGAGGGACTTACGGATGGTTATGGTGGAAGACTAGTCACCGCTCCTAAAGTTAAATCTACAACAGGAGTTAAAACTATATCCTTGGTAGGATCAGTTCCTAAACTACCAATTTCAATTGGAAAACGCAAAGGTGTAAAAAAACTAAAATCTAGATGTGAAAACTGGAATCGTCAAAATCAAAGGACAGAAGCTATCAAAGAAGCATGTCGTGAAAAGCGAGCGGCTATGAAAATGAATGATTCAGTTTAAACCATAGCTTTTATCTCAACCATTAGCTTTAGCTTTAGCTTTAACTATTAGACATTTATCTATTAGCCTATATATTAGGCTTATTATTATTATTAGTGAAACAATAAATTCACAATTTTTTTATAAAATTGTAGCATTACCATTATATAAATATTCTAGAACACGTTTACCTATAACATCACCAATTCGCCTTTTTGTTTTACCATTATCAGTAAGGATTAATTGCGATATTAGTGCAATGCGTTTTTCATCATCATCACATTTATCATAAGATTGAAATAATGCTCTTAATGTAGGGTAAAATTCTGTAATTTTTGTAGCAATATTAGTACTTACACCAGGTATGTTTGTTAATGATATTTGATTCCAGATACATGGATTCAAGTTTTCTTTTTTACATTTTTTAATTGAATTCAAATATGAATTATTTACTATTTCGCTTTGGGTTTCGGGTTCAATTGGGTTTTCGGTTTGTGATGGGTTTTCGGTTTGTGATGGGTTTTCGGTTTGTGATGGGTTTTCAGCTTGGGATGAGTTTTCGGTTTGTGATGGGTTTTCGGTTTGTGATGGGTTTTCGGTTTGTGATGATAATACAGGAGGTAATGGTATTGTAGATGGTAATGGTAATGGTAATGGTATTGTAATAGGTTTAAAAAAATCATTAATATCTTTTGCCATGCGTTCATGTATTCTAATTATAAAATCCAGTGTTTCATTTAGCGATGATGACCTAATAAGAGGTATTTCATCTCTAAATAATGAACTAATAATACTACCATGTAATACTTTTTTTTCATTTGGATATCTAATGTTTTCCAATCCACCTTCTATCAAATAACATATAATAGTATTATTTTGATTATTTGCCTTTTCTGCCAACAATCTAATCTTTTGTTCCTTATAACGACCATCTTTAATACTTGATAACATATCTGCAACACATTTGCGTTCTATTATAATAGTCTTTGATGGATATTTATCACATGATACTACAATATCACCCAATTGCAAATTCTTTAATTCGTATGGAATCGTAAATGATGGTGTTGATTTAATAAGTTCAATTAGCTTTCCTTCGCGATTATCAATTATTAACATTTTATTGGTTTGTAATTTAGTATCTAGATACATATACTAATAAATTGTTTATATAGAAAATATATTTTAATATATTTTTGTAAATTGTCTAAGGTGTAAAAACATAAAAAAATTAAAATTTAAAATTTAAAATTAATATTTTTAATTAAATAAAGGTGGTTCATTTCAAAGGAGGTTCGAAAGGAACCTTGGTTCATTTCATTCACAAATGACATCTTCATAATCATCATATTCGCCTTCATTTGTTTTATTAATATCATTAAGTGAAAATTTAATATCAGTTGCTTGGCAATATTCATTAGATTTGAAATATTCTTTAATATCTACTTCTTCTTCCTCTATGACATCTAATTGCGTATTAAGCAAATCTTCATCTAAAAGAACAGTGCTATCACCAGTTCCACATGTTGGTATTTGTCCAACCATAATATTACTAGATACACCCTTAATATTATCAAAGGCACCAAATAGACTGGCTTCTAGCAATTGGTCTGTTGTTTCTTCAAAACTAGCCTTAGCTAATGGACCAATGTTTTCTTTCTTAATACCGTGTCTGCTTACTGACATAATATCACCATTTTGACACATTTTATCACATAGTAAATCTAAGTGTCTAGGACTTAAATTAATATCACTTGCCATTAAAACCTGGTTTAATTGATATTGAATTTGAAATCGAGCTGCCTCAATACCGAAAACAGCATACATTTCATTAGGGTCTATACTATATGTACGTGTAGCATCTACACCTTTTCTTATGATAATATCAAATAGATTTGAACCTTCAGTGCTCATTGTAAATTCGTTTTTACCAATAAACGAACCATTTTCTTTTACTATTACTTGTGATTGTTTTGATTCATCCGCAGTTAGAAATACACGAGGTATCCCATATATTCCTTTTATAACTACATCATTAATTTCACTAATTTTTTCTTCAAGAAATAATATATCATCATTTGCATTATTTGCATTAGATTGAAACGGTAATCGCATACGAAACACCAGTTTTGCTGCATTATCATCCATAAACATCAACGATGCATTTGGATAGTTGGATTTTAATATAAGACTAATATCCTCCATTGTCACCTTTTTATCAATAATCTTGCGTCGGTCAAATTCTAATCTAATTAACCATGGATTATTAGGTATTTGACTAGCCTGTGGTTGCATTTCACTAAATATTTTATAAATTTCTAAAAATTCACGGTCTTCAACTAATACACTATTATAATCATTATTTGGCTCCAAATAAATTGCTGTTGACTCTAATACATCACGTATTGTCGTTAATTCTATATTATTTGCAACTTTCTCTGCTAAATCATTATTAAAACGATGTTCCTCATCCAAGTAAACTTCACATGAACTATTCTTGGGATTTTTCGTATTATTTAATAACTCTGTCAAACGTGGCACTCCTTGTGTCACAGTCGATTTCTCAGCAACCCCAGAGAGGTGAAAAGTGTCGTTCAAATTTTGCAATTCTCCACTCATAAAATTTCGCGTTGTTTCAACAGTTAAGTCATATACCCATTTTTTGTTTATTTCTCGGTATTTCTTCTCAGTTGGGAGAACTTCTTTAATAATTTTAACTTTTCGTAGAATTACTTTATTAAAATGTTCATAAAATATATTTTTTTTATTTGAGTCTTTATTATTATATTCTAATAACCTTTGTTCTTTATGTTTTATTGTAAATTTAAAGTGTTGTGTATATTTGTTATTATATTCTTTTGGAATATTAATATTATAAATATATTCCTTTGCATTAGGATATTTTTCTCTATTTTGTTTTGTTTTATGAATAGTCCAAGAGATTTTAAATCTATTTAAAATTAATCCAATCATTCCAATCATTTTTTTACCAACAGATGCAGCTGAAACTGAACCATCAATACCAACTGTTCCATCACCACTGAAATAACCAGAAATTAGTCCTTTGAGAAATTCTTTTGGTGTCTGTAAAATCCATGTAGGTATTTGTTTATCATTGCTAGTCTTGCCAAATACTTTTCCTAATAAATCAGCAAATAATGTAGATTGAAAAATATGGTCATTTGATTCCCAAGCTTGTTTTCCAGTTTCAATATTTGCTTTTTTCTTAGTAGATTTTACAAAGCGATAACCAATATTCCAAGATGCCATTAAAACTTTAATAGGTTCAATGAAATCTTTATCTTCTTTACTTATTATTATACGTAAATCATTGCACATACCATCAGCTAAATAAGCTCCAACAAAATAGCCAAATGCATTATCTAATGGAATATTTGCAGGTATATTTGAGGTGCATGACCTCATACTTAATGGATATACACATCCCAATTGGAGTTTACTATATATACCGTGTAATTCATGTTCTTTAATATCTCCATTTTTATCTTTACCTCTAATAACAAGACCTTCATTAGGACAAATCGAAACTCTAAAGGAATCACTTCTTTTATAAGGAACAGTAAATACCGAACCTTGATTAGCTTTAAACCAATGGCGATTACCTTTTGCATTTTCAGTATTCATTACATCAAGGGCTTTATCTATCTCATCTCGATAAATATATTCATATGGTGATAAATATTTCTTAACATCCAAATGTGTAATCTTTTTAAAGTATGGAGTTGCAGATGGTGCATCAGTTATTGCATCAGTTATTGCATCAGTTAGTTCATCATTATCTAAATCCAATTCCAATCCTTCACAAACTGGAATCAAATCATCAATTTTTAGTTCACTACCTTTTTTAGTAATGATTTTATTAGTTGCATCATCATAAACTAAGAATGATTCACCTTTGGTAGCTTTTACACTACGTCCACATTCGAGTTCTACCTCTAAAATGGTTTCAGTAAGATCTTCATTAACTACCGGATGACGTGTAATGGCTTCTAATTTAGTCCACATTACTTTTCCATCTTCATCACATGAATATGCTCTCCAATCATTACCATCATCTAATGGAATATATATTTGGTCATCCTCCGGTTTGGTAGGACACTTAATATATTGTATTTTTTTTGCACGTTCGGGGTCAGCCAAACATGCTTCATAATAATCATCTATAAATTCACCTATCTTTGGAATTAACAGTTCACCATTTTTAGCAATAATGATTTCAGTTTCCCAATCTACACTATGCAAAGTCATCTGTGTCGTCCTCTCTCCCAAACTTTGTGCGGCAAGAGGACCAACCATATCACCTCCTTCCGCAAGTGAATAATTATAACGTGTTTTAATTGCATTAATAACATGTAAAAACGCCATACGATTAAATTTCTTATCTCGTAGTAAAACTTTTGGTGAAAGATTATCCCATATGAGGATTTCACATGCTAAACTTCGATTACCTTGAATTCTACAATACTTGATTAGTTCATTAATTTCCCTAATCATTTCAATAGGATGAATATCACTCTTATTTGCATCATCTAATTTAAATTGTTTAGTTGTATTAAGAATTAGCCTAGCAAAATTAACAGGATAGTAAATCTTAATATTATCAACCTTATTAAATTTTGTATAAATAGTATGAAATTCTTTTATAATAATATCAAGATTTATGTTATATTCTGTTAAAATCTTTTTCCATCCATCTATTTTCTTCATCTTATCGATTTCCGTTTTTTGGACATACTCAAATTTATCAGTAATATCAAAATAATAATTCTTATTTAAAGTATCTAGTTTAATTGTTAAAAAGTTTGTTTTCTGTTTCTCTAATTCTGTTGAATTGAAACCATCATAACCATAACAAAATTGGACAATATCATTATTACTTGCACGGACTGTAAAATCATGTGCAACTTTTAAATCTTCCATCGATTTAACCAGACGTCTTTGAAGATATCCTGAACTAGCAGTTTTTACTGCAGTATCAATAACACCCTCTCTACCAGACATCGCATGGAAAAAGAATTCCTGCGGGTTTAGACCATTAACGAAATTACTGCTAATAAATCCACGGCTTTCAGCACCATTTTCATAGCGCGGGTAATGTGGTAAAGTTCGGTCAGTAAATCCCATAGGGACACGTTTACCGTCAATTGATTGTTGTCCCAATAGACATAACATTTGCTGGATATTTATTTTGTTGCCTTTGGAACCGCTAGTCACAATATAACTTATACGATTTTCTAAAGTTAACTTTTCCAAAATACTAGAATTTATTTCCTCAACTATTTTACCGCAAATTGCGGCAACTTTTGCATCATAAATAATATCAAGTCGTTCCGTTACATCTGCTAAAATATTTAAATGTACTTTTTTTGTTAATTCTACAATCTGTTTTTTACCATTAATAATAATATCCTCATTGCGTTTTCTAATTTCTTTGTTAATTAATAAATCACTAACTCCAACACTAAAACCACTACGAATTAAATATCTTGTAATAATTCTTTGCAAATCGTTAAGATATCTTGTTGCCTCACGGTGTCCATAATCATTAAAAATGTAATGCAAAATATCAGCAGATGAATTTTTCTCAATTTGACCTTGTTTTAAAATTCCATTTTCAATAATAATATCTTTTAAATTTGCATTATCTTTTGAAATATTTTTGTAATATGTAATTGGTGGGAGAATAACAGAATAAATCTGTTTTCCTGTCCATTTCATTACTTTACCACTTTTTCCTCCATTAGTTATTTTTGGCTCAGGTATTATTCCATTGAATTTTTCAATTCCTACTAATATATTCATAACCTCTTGTTGTGAAAAGAATACGTTATCATCGGTAAGTTTAAATAATCCTACTAAGTTGTCCTGTGCTGGTCCTATAATAGGATTGTTTGTACTAGGACTTATTATGTGTTTTGACACTGATGCCAAATATTTTAATTCCACGGCTGTTTGTAAGCTTTGTGGAATGTGAAGATTCATCTCATCTCCCGATGAAAATCATCGAATCTCCGCTCAAAACAGTTTTTTTGATTTTTTTATATTTTCATAGTTGAAAATATTTTAATTTTTTAAACTGTTTTGAGTAAACCTCCATACTTTCATATGGAGCCAGACTGTATCTTAAGCAAGTTCAGGTTGATTAAACCATCACTACTCACCAACACCCGTTCAGTCGTTGAAGGGCTACCATATCCTATCATAGCGGATTTAGGTAGTCTCACTGCGGATTGCCCAATTCTTAACATTATTACCTTTGGGTTCGGTTATTAGCCGAGTTCCTCTTTAAAGTTTCCAATAAAGAGTGGTAGTTAAGACTCTAAGGGGTTTCCCGCTGCAAGGTGTTTCGCAATATTTTATCATATTATTAAATTCATATTAAATTCATATTAACTTCATAAGACGATAAATATTACTAGGAGGTTTCAGCCTTTTAAGCCCTCCTGTTTTCGACAGAGAAAAGCATTACATAAATGTAATACTCAACAAGTTGTTTTGTTTAAGAACAACCAGTTTATCGAAATCAGCATTATATGGTTTGCAAACATCTACATTTAATCTAAATGTATTGCCTTCCATAACACGCACTTTGTGTGCCATCATACTCATTTTATGGAGCGATGGCTGGCGATTAAATAACACTATGTCTCCATTGACTAAGTGCCTATTTACTGTATCACCAAAATTTAGAACTATTTTTGAAGTGTCTCTATCATCTAATAGAGCATGTTGTCTACCAGTATTAACATATTTAATTGTTCTGGCACCTGGATATACTTTGTTTCCATTGCGAACTAATTGAGATAATCTATTAATATTATACTTATTAACCACTTCTGGAAAACTCAAATTCATACAGATTTTCTTAGGAACACCTAGTTCCTCAATTGATAAATTTGCATCAGGTGAAATCACACTACGAGCACTAAAATCAACACGTTTACCCATAAGATTATTACGTATGCGTCCTTCTTTGCCAGTTAAACGCTGACGTAATGTTTTCATTGGACGTCCACCACGCGTTAAAGCCTGTGGAATATGTTTAATTTCATTATTAAATAATGTAATTACATCATGTTGAACTCTATCAACATAACCCTTAATATGTTCAGGTATTACATTAACATTTTTTTCAAGTTGTTTTCGTAATTCTTGACAACTCCTAATTATTTCATAATATTTATTTGTTAAATCATCCTCACTACGTTGACTATTATACTGTCTTACACTTGGTCTCACACTAGGCGGAACAACTGGCAATACAGTAATAATTAACCAACTTGGCATACACCATTTGGAACTAAAACCCATTACGAGTGCATCATCTTCTGTAATACGCTTAAATATTGCAAGGATAATCTCTGCATTCAATTCTTGTGAAATATTAACAGGTGTATCACCAGTTTCATACTTCCAATCAGCAGTTATTATATAATCAATTCTTAATTGATTACCATTATATTTACTAGGCTGAATTGCTCCACAACCACCATTATCATAACGGTCATCATCATTTTTACCAGTTTTATTTTCTATACCACATACTTTATGTTTTATTGCTAATTTAAATATTTTGTCAAAACGGTCTTTATAATTACCTTTGGTCGATGCCATAATATTTTTAATATGAACATTATTTTTATTAATTAATAATTTACTACATTTTATACATATACATCTTAATATTTTAACTATATAATCTTCAAACTGTAAGTTAAACACGGGTTTTGGAAGTTCTATATGTCCAAAATGACCAGGACATTTTATATATGTTTGTTCACACGATTTACATTTTAAATTTGGTTCAATATAACCCATACGCGGGTCAAATAATCCATTTATACGGGGTTCACCATTACTATCATATAATGTATCAACATTAATATTAGCTACAGATTTTTCTAATATATCTTCGGGACTTAATATCCCAAATTGTATACCGTTTATAAAACCTATTTCATAATTCGCATCTGTATTTCGTGATACCATTTTTTAATATACAATATATAATATACAATATATAATATACAATATATAATATACAATATAAGATATACAATATAAGATATACAATATAAGATATACAATATAAGATATACAATATAAGTTATAATCACGAAATAATCACGAATTAATTACTTATATAATATATTTTTATATTAAACAAATTACTATTATTTAAATCAATTTTTTAATTATTGATTTTATTATATTATTTTAATATTGAATAAATATGAAAAATATTTACTAAACTTATAGTAAGAATTTATAGAAAGACTTATAGTTAGACTTATAGAAAGACTTATAGTTAGAAAAATTTGGAAAAAATAGTATAAAATTAACAGAACATATTAAAACATATCAAAACGATTATGACAGACAAAAACAAAACTACTCTTTCTATTATTGAAAAACGTTTAAGAAAATTGGAAAGTAAAATAATAGATATAAGTGATAATTATGATGAAATTGATAATAATGTTGAAGACTTATATGATACTATAAATAATATGAAAACACCACAAGATACTGCATCACATCACACATCACATCACACATCACATCATGCATCAAATACCAAAACAACAAAACAAATTGATAAACACATTGATAAGAACATTGATAAATATATTAGTGAAATTGAACAATATAATATTTCTAATTCGCAAGCAATTTCTAATTTTGCAAAACAGCAAGCATTAATATTCTATAATAAACTAATCAAATCCAATCCCGATTTACTAAATGGAAATGATAAAATGCAAATAATTCTTACCCATATTAAATATTTTCTTGAACAGAATAATTATAAAAGAGATAGTATTCTAGATACATTAGATAAAGTAGATAATATTATAGTTAATAAAGAACCTAAAATGTTTAGGATATTAAATTCATCATTAGATATATATCAAAAAAAAATTGCTCTTAATAAATTACAACTATTAGACAATATGAAACAAGATGACAATACATCAACATCTAATGAATATTTTAAACTAAATCAATGGCTAGACACATTATTATCAATACCATTCAACATATATCAAACACCATATTATCTTGAAATAAATACTAATAGCGACCGCGACCCATGTGAGTACTTATTAGAATCAAGAGCGCATCTAGATACAGTTATATATGGGCAACAAGAAACTAAACAACATATAATTGAAATATTGGCAAGAATGATAAGAAATCCACAAACACTTGGTAGTGTATTTGCAATTCATGGTGAGGCTGGTACAGGTAAAACTACACTAATAAAAGATGGACTATCTAAAATTTTTGGTCTACCATTTATATTCATTTCTCTTGGAGGTGCACAAGATAGTAGTTATCTAAATGGTCATGGCTATTGTTATGAGGGCAGTAGTTGTGGAAAGATAATACAATCTCTCAAACAGGCTCAATGTATGAATCCAATTTTCTATTTTGATGAATTAGATAAAGTAAGCCAAACTGATAAAGGACAAGAAATCATTAATCTTTTAGTTCATCTTACAGATTACACACAAAATAGCCATTTTATTGATAATTATATGGATGGAATTGCCATTGATCTATCAAGAGCTACATTTGTATTTTCATTTAATAATAAAAATCTCATTTCACCAATATTACTAGATAGAATGGAAATGATTAAATTTAAATCATATTCTATACAGGAAAAAATGCATATTGCTAGACATTTTCTATTACCTAGCGTGATACGTAATGTTTTTGGTAAAGGTATTAATGGTAATGATGGTAGTGATGGTAGTGATGGTAATGATGGTAATGATGGTAATGATGGTAGTGATGGTAGTGATGGTAGTAGTATTGATAGATATAGTACTAATTTTACAATTACTGATAATAGTTTGAAAAAAATAATAATGAGTAATAATAAAATTAATGATAAACTTAATTATAAAATCAATTATGTATCTAGATACAAAAATAAAACTAATAAAACTAATAAATACAGTAAATATAATAATATAATAAAACCTAATAATATGAAAAACAAAAACTACATGAAATATATGAAAAACATGAAACATATGAAATACATGAAATACATGAAACAAGCAAATGAAACAAAAGGAGGTGTTAGGTATATAAAAAAAAGATTAGAACGTATTATATCATATATAAATGTTGATATAATGATAAATAGAAATAATAATAGTAAAGAAAAACATGAAA
>Ga0214919_10009684_pt1 | contig 12387 bp, 11 predicted proteins | sample LL1503_MetaG_FD_177994 | JGI IMG/M metagenome (GOLD analysis project Ga0214919, IMG submission 177994) | Freshwater microbial communities from Lake Lanier, Atlanta, Georgia, United States - LL-1503 | ecosystem: Environmental > Aquatic > Freshwater > Lake | place: USA: Georgia | collected...
GATCTATGGAACTTTAGGCAGTGATTATTTGCTTGTTGCATCGAAGGGTGGATACCCAACACATCCGTTGTGGTACACAAACCTTGAAGCCGATGCAGTGGTGACATTGCAAGTTGGAGCTGACGTCTTTCAGGCGCGAGCATCAACGATGTCCGAGGGTGCAGAGCGCGATGCCGCTTGGCAATCGATGGTTGATATCTGGGCGGACTTTGCGGTGTATCAAACAAAGACTGAGCGACGCATTCCGCTCGTACGACTTACACGACTGAGCTAATCGCTAGGAAACCAACTGTTTCTTCTGAGTTGACAAAATTATAGCTACTGCCATAATCGACATCATTGGCAAACTCTGGCGTGCTGAGAGATATTCGGTCGCTGAAGACACCGAGATATAAAACATGAAACTAATGAGAATTGAAATTTTCAATCTTGTTTGTTCTGCTCGAAAAAATAGTAATGAAGATGCGAAGAAAAGCGGGATCAAAGTCACCTCAGGGAATAGAACACGAAGGGCAAAAAGAGAAGCTTTTGAGTACTCAACTGTTTGATATGCGACAGTCAGAAACTGAAGACCCAAGAACGCCGAAAATATCTGTACTAATTGCTTGATGTTAAAAACTGACTCATAAATTTGAAGTGACTCGTTGTACCAGATGTAGTTGCCGATGGAAAAACCGAGCACACCAATCCAAATCGGCACGAAAATGGAAATTACAACCGTGACGTAGTAGATCTTTTGCGGGACTTTCTCCAACAGCCATCCACATGCAAGACCAAGCAATATTGCTGCAGCTAGGTGGGGTCGGAGAATGAGTAAAACAAAAAATCCTGCTACACGTACTGGAATTTGCCGAGAGAGGAACACAGTTGACACGCCCAAAAGCATCGTTGTTTCTCTGAGTGCCAAAGTTGAAAAAAAGATTAAAAACGGGCCAGAAAAGAGCCAGATATGAAAATTGGAAACATTAATCATGTTTCGCTGAAGATAACCACGCACAAGTTTGTAATTGAGAATTAGCGAAATTAGTGAAACAAACTTTAAAGCAAGTACGGCGTCAATTCCAATGAGATGGATCATGTAGGCAGGGAAAATATATGGGGCACGTAAGAAGTTGATTCCGTGAAAAGTCCAAGAAATCTCGTTAGGTAAAAAGAACGTGACTAATCGCCAATGAAAATACTGATCATTTTGGTAGAACCATAATTGAAGAACAGGACCACGCATGTAGTAAATCAACGAAGTTCCGAACACCCAAAGAATGACAGTTATCAAGATAAATGGGTCAACACGTTTTTTTCTCGTAAATAAGCAGATCGCACACAGGCCTAGGAAAAGCGCTTGAATGCAAAAAATCAACATGCTTATGTTTCCTACCTACGGCGTAGATTCCTTGAAAACCAGGAAGAATTCAATGGTAACAATTACCTCTCGCCTCAGAGAAGCATGTACCAATGTATATTGCCCATTGCGCGCGTTAGAGAGATAATCCACTCATATTCAGATCACCCAAATGTTAAAATCACCTTGCTAAAAAGAGGTCTCAAAAAAGCAGGTGAGGAAGTTTCCCATTCTCCTTGATAAGCAAACAGGGTTCCCCCAGTACCTTTTTTGAAGTTGTAAACACCCGGATTGTTGGCAGCATCAATACCACTGAGGTCATATTCTTTGCAGCCAGAAATTGTTAACTCTGACATCAGCCTCTGGAACACTGCATACGAAGAGTAATTTTTTCTACCCCCTGGGGTGGTCACAGCGATAATGTCCCAGCCCTTTTCTCCGATCAATAACCCTGCCCGGAGGGACAACAACTGACCGTCTTCATCGTCTACACGAACAACGATTAACTCAGTAGAGAATGAGGAAAAAAGTTTTCTCATTGAGTCATAGTCAAAAGTAGAGATCTGATTGGCAACTTGTTTGTATTCGGTCATCTGGTCAAGCGCAGCACAAACAACTTGTGCATCTGGATTTGACCAAACGTAGGGAGAGTTTTGCAATCGACCTGATCGTTTAAGGTTGCGCGACCAGTTTGATGTACTTTTAGAAAATACTTGCTCCTCGCTTTGGGACAAATCAAGCTTCACTGTCTCGATTGCGCCGAGACTCCTTGAGCATAAATTCCAACCATGGGAATTGAGTGAATCCGAGGTCGCTTGATCTCGTTGATCCATGAGTCCCATTCGGAAATAGGAAAACCTTGCCTTCGTAATAGAAATAATTAACTTTTTGAAATGAGCATCACAATTGCCAATTTCACCAATTGGACCTCCTGGTATCCAGACGATGATTGACTTAAGCGGTGTTCGCTTAACAAGAGCCTGGGCCATTGTTTCAATTTCTCCGGAATTAATACATACCATTCGCATGATTACCCAACCGGAAGTTGCCTTGAATTCACCCCACCTCGCACTTTGGTAAAGATTATGTGAGGGGAATTTCTGAAGTGCGGCATCCCAATCGGCTGGGGTCTGATCCCATACGGCCCAGTTACTCACAGGAAATTTACTATCCAGACATTGGCATAAAAACTAGGAGAACTCGTTGGTATTGTCGATGGCAAATCCGGCCAACTGATTACTTCAACATCGAGTGCGCGGATTTGCTTCTTGACTTGCTTCATTTGGGATGGCTCGCTGATAAATGCAAAACCATATGGAGAAACATAATCAGGTAATTCGCTAAAAATTGGAATAATTGCTATTTGGGAGAGTGCAGTTTGAACTTCAATGAATAGTCGACGTCTTCGCAAAATTTCCTGAGAATGATCAAGACTGTTAAACAGATCCATTGATTTAGTTGATGGACCCTTGGTTTCAGGAACAGAGGTTTCGCTAAGAAGCACTTGCGGTAACTCTGACCCTGTTAGGAATCGGCGCAGAATTCGTGTGATCCTTCGATTCAATTTTAATAATGGGATTCCGTAGGACCTTTCAATACTGGCGCTGATTGCACGAAATCGGTATGCAAAACTTAAAGGCTCGTTTGAAAACTCAAGTTGCGAATCAACCACTGCATCGCTGATCACATTGTTTATGTGCAGGATTGCCCCATCGGGTACGCGGATAGTTTTCCTGAAGCTAGTGATTCCAAATGCAACTCGAGTTCCCAAAGGCACATTATCTGCATCTCGACTTAACCAACCGTGTGCATTGTCTTCGATTAACGCCACGCCATGGTCAAGTCCGTACTGCGTGAAGGGTGAAAGTGTCTGAGGAAAGCCAAAATAGTTAACGAGCATGACAGCTTTAATTGACTCATCATGAGGAAGGAAAACTGGCTTCATAGATTGATCAACTTGGTAGAAAAATGGAATTGCGCCAATTGAATGAATGCATCCCAACACATCGCGACAAATGAAACCCGGGATGAGTACTCCGTCACCAGGTTTGATGCCGATAGCGCTAAACGCACTCTGCAGACCATGTCGAGCAAGTGAAAAGTAGCGAACCTCACTCATGTGGGCAATAATTTTCTACTTAGTCGGCGAATCAATTTTACAAAAAGAAGGATCAATCCTGGAAATGTTCTCATAACGAACGGAGACTTTATAAGTGATTTTCCAAAAAGATTAAAAGATTTCCCGAGCTGGTCACTGGCGAATAGACCCCGTGCTGCCCCGTAGTACGCCCTTGCTTCTCTCTGACGAAAGTGCAGGGCTGAGAATCGTCCCTGGTTTGTACTCGTAAAATGCGAAGCAACAACTGCTAATTCAGCATCGAGATTTCGCAAAACCGCTTTGCTTGCATTGCCTGAGTGTCGACGAAACTCTCCAAGGATTTCTGGGATAAACACGATTTTCTGGCTTATTTTTGTCAGTTTTAGCCAAAGGTCGTAATCTTCGGCCGTCACAAATTGAGGGTTTTGATCAAAACCGCCAACCTCATTAACAAGAGAAGTTTGTACGACAACTGCTGAAGTTGAAATACAGTTACCCCGCCTCAGCAAGTTTTGATACTCGGCATTTTTACGTGGACCGTAAAAAATTTCTCGAGACTTACGACCCTCTTCAACCCACAATTCGCCGTGGCAGATGATTTCGGAACCTCTTAAGAACTGCTCCACAGATATCGCGAGCTTATTTGGATACCAAAGATCATCAGAATCAAGAAATGCAATAAGTTCGCCTGATGCTGCTTGGATACCTTGATTTCGTGCTGCTGCAATAATCCCGTGGTTATGAAAATTAATTAAAGAAATTCTTGGATCCTTGAATGACTCAACTATTTGCTCAGTTTCATCGGTGGAAAAGTTATTGACGATAATCAATTCCCAATTTGTATAGGTCTGAGCTACTACTGACCCAATTGAATCTTTCAGAAATTGGGCATGGTTATAGGTCGGCACAACAACCGAGATCAATGGGTTCAATGCTTCAGTCATTTGACTCGATCAAAATATTTTTTACAAAAAAGCAATAACCCGTCCACTTCATCCTCAAAGCGGTTGAGAGGTGCAAATCCAGTTGCATTGAATTTCCCACAGTCAAACTCGAGGTCTGAATTGGATTCACCTGCTGACTGCGCGGATCTTTTGATTGGTGGAGTAAAACCAAGCACCACTTGACATCTCTGAGAAATTAATTGCGCCATTTCTAGAACTGTGCAAGACCGTGATGAGCCCAAGTTGAAAATTGGAGTTTCACGAGAGGTGAGATTCATCGACGAACTATGGATTATTCCTCTGCATACGTCTGCAAGAGATATAAAGTCGCGAAATTGTGAACCATCAGATTTGAGAATTAGTTCGCCGGTGAGTACAGCTTGTTTACATAAATCGTTAACTAATATCTGCCAAATTCGAACCTCGGGATCCATTGGAACCCCAAAACCATTCGAACATCGCAAAACTATGCCTTCAATAGATCCAGCTCTATGCGCCTTGAGTACAAGATCTTCCGCCGCAAGATGAGTTACTCCGTAAGGATGAACCGGGTTTGTAAGCGATGCTTCGGAAATGTGACCTTTTAAGGGTGATCCGTAGACATGAATTGTGGAGAAGTAGATGAATCTACTCACGCCTTGAGAAATCGCTGAATCAAGTAGCACCTTGGTTCCAGTTACGTTGATTTGCGTAGCCAATTCAGGGTCAGCAGCGCAATCGATGTCATTCATAGATGCAAGATGCAGTACTTGATTCACACTTTGCAGTGCTGCAGTCGTAGATGCCGAGCTGAGTAGATCTAACTGAACCGGTAAAGCAGTTGGTGCCCACGACGGAACTGATCGGTGCTGGCGCGATGAGAGCTTGATCTGGCCAATTTGCAGATCAGACATTGCACTTGAGACTCTTCCGCCGATATTGCCAAATCCTCCTGTGAGGAGAACGGTGGGTTTCATCGATCTTTCAACGACCAATCGTAATCAATAATGGATTCATGCGGATCAAGGCGCGAAATTTCTAACGGGTCGTGAGGGATTGATGAACAATTAGCAACAAGCGATGTTGTGGTGCCTAGACCCTTGAAACCATTCCAAACAAGCGGAGGAATTGTCACCAAACAATGCTGATCTTCACCTAGGTATATTTCTTGGAGCTCACCCTTGGTTGGGCTATCTGATCGACTGTCAAAAAGTACGAGTTTGATTCTTCCAATTGGAACTGAATAGTTAATGATCATTCTTTCGTGTAGATGCCAAGCTTTAACTACACCTGGGAAGATGAATGAAAAGTAAATCTCGCCGAATTCGTTAAATTCAGAATCAGTACTCTTCAGCATGTGCATCACTTTTCCACGCTCGTCAACTATCTGTTTACGTGGGCTAATTATCACTCCATCAATCATTCAGAGACTCCTCGTATTTTTTGATTTGTTGACCAGTGATTTCAATTACTGGTTCATGATCTTCCGCGCGCTTATACCAATCCATTGTCTCATGGACAGTTTGCGAAAAGTTCCATCGAGGTTCCCAAAGGAGTTCGGTTTTTGCTAGATCACAATTCAAATGGAGAATTGAAGCTTCGTGGTGGTTGGCTTCAAGACTGTCAATGACTACATCTCCGGAACCCCATTCTTTTACGCATGCTTGCGCAACATCCAAGACCGTGTGAACCGAGGATTCAAGTGGTCCGAAATTAAACGAAGTAATTCCAAAATTTGGTTGCCGAAACAGTTTCGCTGCCAACTTGATATAGCCCGAAAGTGGTTCCAGCACATGTTGCCATGGTCGAGTGGCATATGGCTGGCGAAGAACTATCGGGCGACCATCTATGAGAGCGCGGACACAGTCGGGGACAATGCGATTATCCGACCAGTCGCCGCCACCGATGACATTTCCGGCTCGAACTGAAGCGGCTCCTAATAGTTCATTGTTGTTAAAAAAAGAAAAGTTGTAGGAAGCAAATACAAGTTCTGCCGCGGCTTTGGAAGCACTGTACGGATCATGTCCACCAAGTTGGTCATTTTCTTTATAACCGATACTTGTCTCACGATTCAAATAGCACTTATCCGAAGTGACAAAAATGCATACTTTGACTGAGGGGGAGTTCCTTACGCATTCAAGTAAGTGGGTAGAACCAATAATGTTCGTATCAAAAGTTTCAACCGGAAAATTATAGGATTTTTTAACAAGAGGTTGAGCTGCGAGGTGAAAGACAACTTCCGGTTTCACACGATCAAAGATTTGTCGAAGACTTTCTTCATTGCGGATGTCGCCAACGTTATGTTCAATAATCTGGTCCAAATTCAACAAGGAAAAGTGCGACTTCCCAGATTCTGGTGGCAGAGCAAATCCATAAACAATCGCACCATGTTGTTGTAACCACAGGCTTAACCAGGATCCTTTAAATCCAGTGTGACCCGTTACCAATACTCGGCGACCACGAAAAGTTTCTAAATCGGCTACCAGACTTTCCATGGTGCCTTTCCATCAGAAAGCAATCCATTTAGTAACTGCCAATCTCGTGCGGTGTCCATGCATTGCCAAAAGCCATTGTGTTCGTAAAGTGCCAACTCGTGATTACGAACGAGAGATTTCATTGGCGCATCTTCAAAAACTAAATTGTCTTGTATTGGGAGACTGTCAAATAATTTTGGCTCACAGACAAAAAAACCTCCAGAAATTCGACCACCACTGGATTGAGGTTTTTCATTGAACTCTGTAATAATCCCATTTTTGTCAGCCTGGATTTCTCCAAATCTTCCCGGTGGTCTGACACCAGTGACGGTTAATGTCTTGCCGTTCTTACGATGACAACTGAGGAGGGCATCAATATTGATGTCGCTCAAACCATCGCCATACGTTAAGAAAAACGTTTCATCATCTACATACTGTTTAATCTTGGCGATACGCCCACCAGTCATTGTCTCTAGACCAGTGTCGGCAAGAGTAACTTTCCATTCGTGTTCATCATGCTTAGTGTGGAAAGTAATTTCTTGTTTCGAGCCCAATGTGATGGTGCAATCTCTTGTATTGGATTCGTAGTTGAGAAAAAAATCCTTAATCACTTGGCCCTTGTGTCCTAGGCACAAAACAAAATCATTATGCCCAAACGAAGAATAATATTTCATGAGATGCCAAAGGATGGGAAGTCTGCCGACAGGGATCATCGGTTTTGGCAGATCCTCAGACACGTCCCTTATTCGTGTTCCGTATCCTCCACATAGAATCACAGTCTTCATCGTGGGGCTCCTCATCAATATGCCGCTAAACCTGTTTCCGCATTCATTTTAGAGCGGTAGAGGATAATTTCAGTCTACAGAAAGCAATTTCCGCCAACGCGGGTAGTCATCATCGAGACAAAAGAAGTCAGGAATTTGGCTGGAAACATGGTTGTTGAACCCATTAAGCGCCGAGCTCAGTTCTTCTGCAGTGGTTACAAATTGGGCTAATTGGGTTTTACGAAAAGGACTGTAATTGAGCGATTCGGGATCAACCATGAGGATTGTGGGTATGCCGAGAGAAACAGATTCGGCGGCGCTACTTGAATTAGCAGTTGTAAGAACAACATCGGCCGAGCCAAGAAGTGTTTTGAGATCTACATCCGTAATTGATTCGTTAAAAGATCTCGTCTCATTGGAATCAAATTTGCAAATAGGGTGCGATCGTAAAGACATGTGAAATTTGGTTGTAGTTAATGTTTGTGACTCATGCAGCTTGGTCAGTAGAAATGTATTTGCCGAAGGCAAAAAATCACCAAGTACAACCAAATGTGGCAGAACAGATTTGCCAGTAGCTCTGGTGCTCGTCAATGTCGACAAGTATCCGTATCGCAAAGCCTCAGCGATAACAATTTGATTGTTAGCCAACCAACGGTTTTCTTGAAGAAGCAACTTTGCTTCCGAACCATTTACAACGATGATGTGTGGAGACGGGTGATCTGCTTCAGATTTGGCGGTATGTTCATCTTGATGTTGGAAGTATCGAAGGTCCCAAAATCGGACGGTTGAATGCGCCACGCCGAATAAGTTTCCTTGACCATGTTTTGTACATGAGTAAATGAATGGTGATTCCCAAGGTTGATTTTCCATGAGGTAAATAATTTTCTCATATTTAGGCATCAATCTGACAAAACGCTCAACAGAGGCGATCAGAAGACAGTGTCGAATTGCAGTTGATCCAAGGAGTGATTCTCGCCATTCACCTTTGAACAATGGCCAAAGATTTGTTCCACGCGAATGCTCAAATTCAATTTTACTAATGGATCGTAAAGTCCAGAACTTGCTAACTAGAGAAAAATAGGAACGAACACTTTCGACTATCACCTCGCAAGTTGGTTTGAACAAAAGTAGTGAGTGGCTACCAAAATTCTCTTCTGACCTTTTTCGTAGAGAATCAGTTGCAGCTTGAATCCTTCGATTGTTGATATTTTCGGGAAAATTATGCAACCAATCTGGTTGAACTGTGGAATTCGTCTTTAGCCATTGAGGTAATCCCCCCCAATAGGTAGAAGCAATTTCTTGGCGACCTTGGTCAGTTGGCTCACTTCCGTTGTAAAAATCAATAAACAACATTTGCTTTGACAATGAACTTTGGTCTTCAACTCTGGGGACATTGCGTATTTCGTAGAGGTAACGCACAAAACTGCAAAGTGCTCTTACTAGGTGAAATAAAAAATATCCACTATCAATCATCAATGACTTAAGACTCGAGAAACTATTTTGAATCGCAGAAGGTTTGGGTCGTCGGATACATTCAGAAATTCGAGATCTGAGTTCTGAATCATCACTTTCGACTGTTATCGATCCGATGTTGTGCAACTCCATGAGCATTTCGAGTGCAACAATTTTGCAGGAAAATGGGATGTTGCCGGAGTTTCTCCAGCGCTTCAGTGCGATCAATGTAGACCACCAGTAGCTGTATCCGGATGCAAGGGTGAGATGTTGGAAAGTTGTTTTGTTTTTAATTTCAGTGTTTTTAATTGTTGCAAAATATTTCAGTACACGTTCACGGACAACCATGTCATGTTCTTCTATAAACGCTGGCAAGGAAATAACATTGTTTTGGTCACTCGGTCCTTTGAATGCATTCCATAAAATAATTTGCTGAGTTGGCCATTTGTTTTGAGAGGGTCCCGCCCAGACGACTGCATTGATGGAGTGCGGAGATTCAGTCATGTTGTTCACTTGAACTCAAGACTTGGGAATTGATATTTGACTTAAGTAGTCGCAAAGGACGATCTGAAACTCGACCAAATTGATTCATAAATTTATCGAGTGAACCCTGAACGGCGGGATCTAACCACCATTGACCGACGTCAGACCAAATCGAATTTATGAATTTCGCTGCGGACGAAAACGATGTGTGGTAGACACCTGCGCGTTCCAAGTTTTCGAATAATGGGATTGCTCGAGAACTTATATTTGAACTCTTCGGATCTAAGACGATGAGTGTTGGAATTTTCCTATGAATGGTCTGGATGTACGTTGTTCCGATAGATGTAGTAACTACAAGCTTCGAAGCCTCCCATAGATTTTTGAATGGGGTGCTTCCTGAATCGATTTCAATCTCAGGGAAATTCTGTTCGAAATAAGGTAAATGTGAGTCGTCGAATTGTTCATGACCTCGATAAGGGCGAATGAGCGCACTTTTTTTCGGGATGGGATCAAGGTCGGCGAGAAGCGCACCGATAGATTGCAAATAGGACATTCGACTTCCGTTCATTCCACGTTGCATGGACGGATATCGATAAGTGGAATCAAGCACAACGAGCAACTTTGTAGTATTTCTTTTTTTGTTATTGGATCTAACTCCAGTATTAATGAGCGCTGGACCCGGAGTGATAACTGCATCTTCATCAACTCCCCATCCCCATGTGAGATAACGATCACTGATCTGAAGCTCGTGCATTTCTTCACGGCTTGCGGGCTCAATCATCCCATGGACTCCACCGTGTTGACCTATCACCACCGATGATCTTGCCGTAGCTTTCTGACCAAGCCAAAGCATGAATTGATCTGATGATTGGTGCAGATTTGCAGTAAATATTATTCGTGGGTTTTTCGGGAGTGATCTGCGTTCGATAAGTTGCTGATTCACTTGAAAGTTTTCCAAAAAACTCATAGGAATCTGAAGTGGAATGGTTTTTCGAATGAACCGTTCCAATAGATCACCCGTTTCTACCTTTATGTCAATTGACGCTCTTAATTTTGAATCAGGAACTCTATTGATTGTTTTGTCGGGATGCCATCGGTAGGGAAGCGTGCCGAGTAAAAATCCAAGTTTCAGCTCGCTTAGTTTGGGTAGGTAAGTCTGAGCTAAAAATACGCGGCTCGCTCTCGTCGTCAAATTAGAAATCTTCTGCAGGAACTGTCTTGTGTTCGTCCGAAAATCATTACTTGCAGCGTTAACGCTGGATTCGACCTTGAGAGTTGAAGGTTGAGGCGCAGTTGAGTATGGGAATTGATTCATTTCTTGGATAATTTTTCCAAAAATCAAGTGATTCCACGGGTGACTATTGATGAGAAACTGAAATTGGTTAGATGTGCGAGGAATGAAATCTAATTCTTCACATTGGTAGATGGTGGAGCCGGAAAGTGAGTAGCTACTTGAAACGGAGTTAATTCGCTGCCAACGATCAATGATGGTGTCTACGAAGTTGATGAGCCAGAGCTGTATTGAATACTCCCAGAATCTCAATGAATGATCTGTTTGGTGCAATCGATTTAGTTCAGCACATAAATCAGGAAAAATTCGGTGAGTGATTTCATCGGCCAAAAGCCGAAGCTGTTGTATATCTGTGGGGGTATTTTGACTGTCGTGAATGGTGACCTTTTGGTTTCTGTGTTCCGCCGATGAGTGATCATCACACCAAGGACCCAGTAAAAGTATCGGTTCGTTTGAGGAGGGCAACTCGACCCCCCCTGTCGTGATGAGATGATGTTTCATGGCGTAGTTTTCACCCTCATCTGAACCATTTGCAAATTGCAAACATCGAGTATCGATTGAGAATTATAGAAATTCTTGATCTACCTTGGAGATCCATTCTTTGCCCAGGCAGTATTCAATTTGAATCTGATTTAATTCTCCAAGCGGCGGCGTCCTTAGTTCAAATGTGTGGATATCGCTTTTCGCATCATGGTTATAGGACCAATTATTTTGAAGATTTGCTTTAAGAAATCTCGCATTAGCGGTTCTGCCATCAACGATGACGAATGTGCCAGGAAGAAGGAAGTGTTCGAATTTTAAAATGTCTGCCGACATGGGTAAGCGATCCGGATGTGCGGTGGAAATTCCATTTACATTTCCGATTGGGGAATGCTGGGATGGGGCATCAAGATAAATAAAATCAGGGCAGATATTTGGGAGAGTTTCATACTCTGTGCAAATTCTGCCGTTGAATGTGGTCATTGCAACTGGAGAAACTGACAACTGTATGTTTTCAACTAATTCTTTAGGAATTCGTGATCGTGTGATTTCCACATATTGTTTCAGGTCATCAACAGAATGCAATTCAAAACTGTTGCTTCTTCGCAACTTGCTTCGAACGAATTCACCGTGCTCTACCTCATTCATTTTCAGAGCATGTGCCATCACGATTGTTGAATAACCACACCCAAACTCGAGGATCGTAGTTACTTTTCTTTCTCTGATAAGTCTGTGAAGACGTACTAGGTCGTCCCAATTCGGTTTATACGGGTCTGTCATTTCAGGATTTACGGTGTCGAATGCACCATCTTGATTTTCGTGGGATTGCATTCCAACGAGTGAATCGAGCTGATATTCCAGTACATATTCTTTGATTGAATTGGAAGAGAACATAGAAGTCACTATTTGAGCAGACTTGTGGTGGTGGTGACGAGGTAGGCAAGGACAACAGATATAACGAGTGCGAGCATTGCCCCCACCACCAAGGATCCCGCGCCAAGCTGAGATGCGGCATTGATTCGCTGCTTCTGATCTGGCGCTCTATATAGAGGTGTATTTATCGATTTTTGAATTTCCACGCGG
>Ga0214919_10009685_pt1 | contig 12387 bp, 10 predicted proteins | sample LL1503_MetaG_FD_177994 | JGI IMG/M metagenome (GOLD analysis project Ga0214919, IMG submission 177994) | Freshwater microbial communities from Lake Lanier, Atlanta, Georgia, United States - LL-1503 | ecosystem: Environmental > Aquatic > Freshwater > Lake | place: USA: Georgia | collected...
TTATTTTTAATAATATTTAATAATCCACATTTACAAGCATTTATAAAATAATCTCTTTTAATTATTTTTTGTTTATTTTTTTTTTTTAATAATTTTTTAATTTTTTTAATATTATTATTCATTTTTATTATATATGGTATTTAATATTATTATTATAATATATTAATTAAAAATTTTGCAATTTTTTATAATAAATAAATAAAATTATTTTAAGATATATATATTTAACATCTTTGAATTACGGTAAATAATAAAAAAATTGTAATAAATTTTATTTAGAAAATATATAAAATTTACAAATACCATATTATATCAAATATAATAATTAATATTAAATATGAAACCTGATCTTAATGCTATAAGAAATAGTAATGTCAAAGTTATTACTATTCCAAACAACGGAAGTATGGAGAATATGAGTAATCAATGTTTTTGGATTTCAATATTACAATATCTTAATACTTTTCCACATATAGACTTAACATTAAAAAGTTTAAGAAATTTAGCTGAATTAAATACCAATACTGAACATATTATGTTTGATAATACTAATCGTAAATTTAGAAATGCTGTAAATAAAATATGTGATATATTCAATATACAAATTATATGTATTCCTGTTGATAGTAAAGGTTTTGTATTGTATAATGGTAATATTATTGGTAAATATGGTGATAATTTAGAATGTATATATTTAGCAAATTATGGATTATATCATTTTGAATTTATAGTAGATATAATATCATCAGAAACATTATATAATAATAATTTTGAACCATTAATATATAAAAAATCAAATAGTAATTTAGTTAAATTAAAAGAGATAGAAAATTATCAGGACAAAGAAATACTTTTAGAATCTTTATTTTCAGTTATGCATAAAATAGATGAAAAAATTATAAAGAATGTAAAAAATAAACAAGAAATAAAAAATATAAAAAAAATAATTGATGAAATTATACTTGTAGCCAAAAGTGATTTTATGAAAACTATTGAAAAAATAAAATTTATCAATTTATTATTAATTCAAAATACTCAAAAAGATGATGTATTTTTTACATATCTCTTATATATAAAAGATATTAATGAAATTATTGATTTGTGTGATAAACAATTATTTAGTATAAATAATAAATATAATAATTATAAAAATGATCTAAATAAAATAATAAATGAAAAACAAGAACAAATAGAAATTATTAATAATATTATTAATAGAATGTAAAAATTATTAATAATATTATTAATAAAATTATTTTATCAACTTTTATAATATTTTATTAATAATAAATATTCTCGTAAATGATGTAAATAATAATATATTATTGAAGAAATATTATAATATAATAAATGTTCTCGTAAATGATGTAAATAATAATATATTATTGAAGAAATATTATAATATAATAAATGTTCTCGTAAATGATGTAAATAATAATATTTTATTGAAGAAAAATCATAATATAATAAATGTTCTCGTAAATGATGTAAATAATAATATTTTATTGAAGAAAAATCATAATATAATAAATGTTCTCGTAAATGATGTAAATAATAATATTTTATTGAAGAAAAATCATAATATAATAAATGTTTTCGTAAATGATGTAAATAATAATATATTATTTAAAATATATTATTATATAATATTTTACTGAAGAAATATTTTAATATAATAAATGTTTTCGTAAATGATGTAAATAATAATATTTCTATTAAAAAAATTATAATATAATAAATGTTCTCGTAAATGATGTAAATAATAATATTTCTATTAAAAATATTTTAATATAATAAATGTTTTCGTAAATGATGTAAATAATAATATTTCTATTAAAAAAATTATAATATAATAAATGTTTTCGTAAATGATGTAAATAATAATATATTATTGAAGAAATATTATAATATAATAAATGTTCTCGTAAATGATGTAAATAATAATATTTTATTGAAGAAATATTATAATATAATATTTTACTGAAGAAATATTTTAATATAATAAATGTTTTCGTAAATGATGTAAATAATAATATATTATTGAAGAAAAATCATAATATAATAAATGTTCTCGTAAATGATGTAAATAATAATATATTATTGAAGAAATATTATAATATAATATTTTACTGAAGAAATATTTTAATATAATAAATGTTTTCGTAAATGATGTAAATAATAATATATTATTGAAGAAATATTATAATATAATAAATGTTCTCGTAAATAATGTAAATTATAATATAATAAATGTTCTAGTAAATGATGTAAATAATAATATATTATTTAAAAAATATTATTATATAATAAATGTTCTCGTAAATAATGTAAATAATAATATATTATTGAAGAAATATTATAATATAATATTTTACTGAAGAAATATTTTAATATAATAAATGTTTTCGTAAATGATGTAAATAATAATATTTCTATTAAAAAAATTATAATATAATAAATGTTCGCGTAAATGATGTAAATAATAATATTTTACTGAAGAAAAATTATAATATAATAAAATTTCTATTAAAAAAATTATAATATAATAAATGTTCTAGTAAATGATGTAAATAATAATATTTTACTGAAGAAATATTATAATATAATAAATGTTTTCGTAAATGATGTAAATAATAATATTTTACTGAATAAATATTATAATATAATAAATGTTTTCGTAAATGATGTAAATAATAATATATTATTGAAGAAATATTTTATTCGTCTCAATTATGATACGTTGTAAATAATAATATATTATTGAAGAAAAATCATAATATAATAAATGTTTTCATGAATTATGGATATAATTATATCCATAATATTAATTTATATATAATATTATTATATATAATGAGTAGCAACTACTTTGAAATTGTAAATTCAGGTTTTAATTTGGGTTCTGTATCCGGAACTAATAAAACTATTTTTACATCTGTAAATTCTATTTCTTCAAATACTATTATAATTTCGGGTATTAGTTCTGGTTCAACATGCATATTAACAGGTATTTCTACTCCTGTTAATAATTTTGATTGTCCTAATAAACTATATGTAGATTCTTCTGTTTCTAATATTTTAAGTAATGTTCCTACACCAACTACTGATAATAATGCTACTAATAAATATTATGTTGATAATAAAATTCTTATTTCTATATCTGGTTTGAGTTCTGGTTCTGGAACTTCTCCAATAACTCAATTAACATCATATAATTCTACATTAGCTCGCAATGACTGTAGTATTATTATAGGGACACAGGCACTAGCTAATAATACAGGATATAATAATATTGCGATGGGTTATCAATCACTTAAAAATATTACTACGGGAAATAATAATGTAGCTATTGGTGCATCAACATTGACTTCAAGTACTACAGTTACAAATAATATTGCTATAGGTAATCAAGCTTTAAATAGTAATATAATGGGACAATATAATGTAGCAATCGGAAATACTTCTTTACAAACATCAGTTGGAGAAAAAAATATTGCAATTGGACATTCTTCATTAAATAAGAATGGACCTGGTGATGGTAATGTTTCAATTGGACATAATAATTCAAATTCAGTTATAAATGGAACATGTAATACAAATATAGGTACTGAATCAAATTATGGTTTTTCATCATCGTCATACAATACATCACTTGGACACAGTGCATTAACAGCATTTACAACAACCGATGTTATGACTAAAAATACTGCTATTGGATTTAGGGCTTTATATTCAAGTAGATCAAGTTCTGATAATAGTGCTATTGGTTATAATTCTCAATCTGCTATTGGTACAGGAATTTGTAATTGTAGTTTGGGTAATTATTCATTACAAGGTAATTCAGGAAGTGTCTCATATAATGTAGCAATTGGACATAATTCAATGAGTTCAATAAATTCAACTATTACAAATAGTACATGTATAGGTTATAATTCAGGTAATACAAGTAGTGCATTTACTAATTATTCATGTGTGGGATATAATTCAGTTCCAACAGCTTCAAATCAAGTTACATTGGGAAATACAGCAACAACTACTTTAATGTATGGTTCTACAACTGTTTCAGATGAAAGAGATAAAGCTCAAATAAGAAATACATTATTTGGATTAAATTTTATTAAAAAATTAAAACCTGTTGATTATAAATATAATTATAGATCAGATTATACAACTTATGAACCTGTAGTAGAAATAGATGAATCAAATAATCCAATAACTAAATTAAATAAAGTTGTAAAAGAAAATGATGGAAGTTTAACAAGAAAAAGATTTCATTGTGGGTTTATTGCCCAAGATATACAAAAAATAATTCAAGATTCAGGAGTTGATTTTGCAGGTTTTCAAGATATGAATAAAACAGATGGAGAAGATTATTTAACAGTAAATTATTTAGAATTTATTTCTCCATTAGTTAGATCAGTTCAAGAATTAGATACAGAATTAACTCAAAGTAATGCTAAGGTGAGCATTTTAGAAACAGAATTAGCTCAAAGTAATGCTAAGGTTAGTAATTTACAAACAATAGTTGATAAATCAGTAGTAGATATTGCATCTTTAACAAATAAACTCACAGATGCAATAAATAATATTAATTTATTACTTAGTAAAACAAATTAAAATATTATTTTATAAAATATTATTTTATAAAATAATATAATATAATAAATGTTTTTATGAATTATTTACAAAAAATATTTTCATGGATTATGTATATAATTATATCCATAATATTAATTTATATATAATTATATTATATATAATGGTTTCTAATTACTTTGAAATTGTAAATTCAGGTTTTAATTTAGGTTCTGTATCAGGAACTAATAAAACTATTTATTCATCTGTAACTTCTATTTCTTCAAATACTATTATAATTTCGGGTATTAGTTCTGGTTTAACTTGCATATTAACAGGTATTTCTACTCCTGTTAATAATTTTGATTGTCCTAATAAACTATATGTAGATTCTTCTGTTTCTAATATTTTAAGTAATGTTCCTACACCAACTACTGGTAATAATGCTACTAATAAAACTTATGTTGATTCAACAATATCAGGAGCAATTATTAATGTTCCTACACCAACTACTGGTAATAATGCTACTAATAAAACTTATGTTGATAATAAAATTCTTATTTCTATTTCTGGTTTATCATCTGGTTCGGGCACTTCATTAATAACTCAATTAACATCATATAATTCTACATTAGCTCGCAATGACTGTAGTATTATTATAGGGACACAGGCACTAGCTAATAATACATCAGGATATAATAATATTGCAGTGGGTTATCAATCACTTCAAAATAATACATCAGGTTATAATAATGTAGCAATTGGATCATCAACCTTGAATTCAGGCACTGCAACCACTGATAATATTGCTATAGGAACAAATGCATTAAAAAATATTACTACAAGTAATAATATAGCAATAGGAAGTCAAACATTAACTCAAAATGTAACAGGAAATTATAATATAGCAATGGGAAGTTTTTCTTTACAAAACTGTACTACAGGTCAAAATGTAGCTATAGGTTTTAATACATTAAATAGGATAGGAACAGGAAATAAAAATACCGCAGTTGGTTATTATAGTATACCTGCAATTATAAATGGAACATGTAATACAGGTATTGGTAATGAATCAATGTATGGTGTTGCTTCCGGATCATATAATACAGCTTTGGGTTCTTCTACATTAACTGGATATATGGGAGATAATATTATAACTAATGATACAGCTATTGGATATGGAGCATTGATGGGGAGTAAAAATAGTTCTGACAATACAGCAGTTGGTTATAATTCTCAATCTTCTATTGGAACAGGAAGTTTTAATTGTAGTTTGGGTAGTAACTCATTACAAGGAGGTAATGGAAGTGCTACAAATAATGTAGCAATTGGATATAATTCAATGAGTACAATAAATTCAACTATTACAAATAGTACATGTATAGGTTATAATTCAGGTAATACAAGTAGCGCATTTACTAATTATTCATGTGTGGGATATAATTCAGTTCCAACAGCTTCAAATCAAGTTACATTGGGAAATACAGCAACAACTACATTATTTTATGGTTCAACATCAGTTTCAGATAAGAGAGATAAAACAGAAATAAGAAATACATTATTTGGTTTAGATTTCATTAATAAATTAAATCCTGTTGATTATAAATTTAATTATAGATCAGATTATACAACTTATGAATCAGTAATAGAAACAGATTTATCAAATAACCAAGTAAATAAATTAATTAAAGTTATAAAAGAAAATGATGGTAGCTTAACGAGAAAAAGATTCCATAGTGGTTTTCTCGCACAAGATATACAAAAAATAATTCAAGATTCAGGAGTTGATTTTGCAGGTTTCCAAGATATGAATAAAACCGGCGGAGAAGATATTCTTTCAGTAAATTATTTAGAATTTATTTCTCCATTGGTAAAATCAGTTCAACAATTAGATACAAAAAATACAAAATTAGAATCAGAATTAGTTCAAAGTAATGCTAAGGTTAGTGTTTTAGAAACAGAATTAGCTCAAAGTAATGCGAAGGTTAGTAATTTACAAACAATAGTTGATAAATCAGTAGTAGATATTGCATCTTTAACAAATAAACTAACAGATGCAATAAATAATATTAATTTATTACTAAGTAAAACAAATTAAAATATTATTTTATAAAAAATAATATTTTATAAAATATTATTTTTTTTATAAAATATTATTTTATAAAATATTATTTTTTTTGTAATAAGTAAAAAATATATTATCTTTTATAATATTATATGAGTAATAATTTATATAATACTAAATTATACACTTATAGGACTAATAAAAATATGAAATGTTTATTAATACCTTTGAAAAATTCAAATACTGTTACAGTAGCTTTTATGATACCTGCAGGATCAAGAGAAGAAAAAAATGCTTTCGGAATTGCTCATTTTTTAGAACACATGACTTTTAAAGGAACTAAACATAAAACATCAACTAAATTAATGATAGAATTAGATTCTATTGGATGTCATTATAATGCGATGACCAGTTATGAATATACTATTTATTATATATCAGGAGATCCGAAAGATATAAAAATAATATTAAATACAATAATTGATTTATATTTATATCCGACATATCCAGAAGAGGATATAGAAAAGGAAAGAAAAGTTGTTTTAGAAGAATATAGAATGTCTGAAGATAATAATCACAGAGTTTTGGTTAATAAAATAAAAAATGAAATATTTAAAAATGTAGATGAAACTTTAGCAAGACCAATTATTGGATTTTACAACACTATTGAAAAATTTACCAGAGAAGATATAATCAATTACAGAAATGATAACTATAATATAAATAAATGCCTTCTATGTGTAAGCGGAAACTTTAATAAAAAATATGTAAAAAAAATTATTAAAAAAAAATTTGAATCTAAACTTAAAAAATTTAACTATTTCCCTAAAACTATTACTAATAAAAAAATTATTAATCTAATGGATTTAGATAAAAATATATCAAGAACCATCAATGTTTATAAAGATATTAACCAATCTATCATTTACTTCTATTTTAATATCTTTGATAAATATAATACTAACATTTATATTATTGAACTATTATGTAACATACTATCTAACGGCTTTAGTTCCCGATTATTTAACCTATTAAGAAATAAAATGGGCGTCAGCTATTATAATAACTCTTTTACTAACACTTTCACTAACTTTGGTTTTATTATTATTAACGTCGGCGTAGAAAACTCATCCCTATTATACACTATTGAAGAAATTCTTAAAGAACTAAATTCAATAAAAAATATAGGTTTTACTATAGAAGAACTAAATAGAGCAAAAAAACAATATAATACTCATCTACTATTTCAACTAAAAGATCCTTATGAATATCTAATGTTATATGGAATGAATATTATAGACAATGTTCCAAATTATTCATTGTCCGATTATAAAAATATTATTGATAAAATATCCTTAAACGAAATAAATAATCTTTCTAAAAATATCTTTAATAATAAAAACTTTGTAATAGGAACTATCGGTAAAATTTCAGATTCACAAATAAATAAAATTAATGAACTTATTAATAACTCATTTACATCTTAATTTATATTAAAAAAAATTAAAAATTATAATTATATTATATTTATTTTATATTTTTTTATTACCATAACCATTTTGGCTCAAGATTTGATTTCTTGGTTATTTATTATAACAGTCATGAATTCTTATTCAAAGTATGATGAAGCACATGCTCTGATACAAAGTATCGATGATGACCATCGTGGCTTGATACTTTGTCCCGTGGATAACACATTTGTTGGTAATCAACAGCCTTATGTTCTCCAAGAATACAAGATGTTCATGGAAGAACGTGGCTTACAAGGCCCCAATGGTTTTGGTTATCCTTTGATGATTCCAATGGAGTGCTACAAGAAGGTAGATTTGAAAAAGTTGTGTTCAAATTGGGAAGACGCAATTGATTACAATGGTTTTCAAACGAATACCATTGATACTGCAAAAAAGATGTTGCAGTTTTACAAGAATCTAGATAAGGAGTTTGCAAACCATGCAAGCACAGACATCAGCAAAAAAAGCAGCTGAGAAATTTTCTATGATGATGTTTCACTGCACATATGCAGTTTTTTGTTCAAAATAATAAAGTATGCATACTTTATTATTTTGAATATGATAAAAATCTTATAAAATAATATTTTTAAGAGTTATATTATAATTAAAACATCAAAAATATTTTAAGTTATTATATTAAATCTAATACATAAATAATTTAATATTATAAAGTTGCTTTATATAATTATTTTTTAATATATATATATATATGAATTCAAATATAATTTTATTTATTATTATAATTATTATAATAATTTTTTATTGTAATCAAAATATAAAAGAAAATTTTAGTTTGAGTAGTTATTTTATACAATCATCTAATAAAACACCAACAACAACACCAATAACAACTCCATCAACAACAATATCTATAACTAAAACAACACCAATAATAACACCAACAATAACACCAATAATAACACCAACAATAATGCCAACAACAGTAACATCAACAATAATAACTCCAACAACAGTGCCAAAAACAATGGAACAATTATTATTAATAAAAAATACAACAATAGATAATATAATAAATGTATTAAATTCAAATCAAGATGCGAATAGTAAATTAAATTCACTAAATAAAATAAAAGATGAATATAAAATATCAATAATTTAATAAAAATTATTTATATTATTATGCATAATATAAATAAAATTTACTTTTAAAGTAAAAAACTCTTAATTACTTCATTCTTATCAAAAATTATTACTACATACACAATAACAAAAATCTGTTATACAAGTTCCATTACATTTACAACCCCATAATTTTACTTTTTTATTACTATCCAATATAACATTATAACTTTTCATATAATTATTATTTATCATTCTCATACACCACATGCATAATATTGATTTTCTACTTATAATATCATTATCTCTTAATTTTATTAATATCTTATTTACTATAGTGTTATTTTTATATATTCCTAAACAATAATTAATTATCTCATTCTTATAAAAATTTTTTAAACATATTATTCCACTAGTTATTGGAATTTTTCCTTTTTCTATACGAATAATACGTTTTTTTATCCAACTTCTTAACAAATATTTTTCATTATCTGATAAATTATCAATTATATTAATATTTACTATTTTATACATCTTTATAAATATAATAATTCTCATTTTATCCATTTCTTCCACATTATCATCATCAATATCATAATATATATCATCATCATTAATATCATCATCAATAATATCATCAATATTAATACTATTGTCATAATTTTCTTCTTCAACATTGTCATCATCATCATTATCATCATCACGATGTTCAATGTCATCTTTATCATCATCACAATGATCATTGTCATCATCATCATTATTATCATCATTATTATCATCATTATTTTTTAATTTATTTAATTTTATTAAAATATTATTTAATCGTTGTGTATATAATTTATTTGAGGTATGTAAGGATAGATAATCGTTAATATTATTTTCACAATATCTAATAATTTCATTTTTATAAAAAATATTTAAATTTTTAGAGATAGAAAGTTTATTTTTTTGAATATCGTTAATTCTTTTATTTTTCCAATTTAGGTATTTATTACATTCATCTTCTAATAAATATTTATTTATTTTATTTATAATTATTTCATATTGTTTTTTAAAAATATTTACATGAAAATTAATATCATAATCCATTTTTGTTATTATTGTATATGGTAATAATATTAACAATATTATTATTGTTAATATTATTATTATTCAATTTTTAATCATAAAAATATTCATAATATTCTTCATCTGGGATATTACAATTATAATTTTCTAAATAATAACTTAATACGTTATATTCATTAAAATTAATTCCTTTCATAAATAAATTTAATAATTTAATTGAAAAACCTGATATATATATTATATTATTTTTATAATCTTCATCAATATTTTCGCTACTTGAAGATAAAATATTTATAGGAAATTTTTTATCTTCATTTAAATTCCAAATAATAATTGTTGGTATATTATTATAATTTAATTCCGTATTTATTATTTCCTCATAACTCTTATTTGTAAAAATAAATATAGTTTTTATAATATTTTCACCTGTTAAAATATTATAAGTTGTATCACTTAAACTTGAATATTTATTTAATATTAACTCTAATACATTATTTATATTGAATAATGAACTACTTTTTAATTTTTTTATATTTTTAACCTTCTTATGTAAAGTATTTCCATCTATATTAAATATTTTTACTTCTTCTTCAAATGTTATTATCTTATTTGTAAAAGGCTCACTCGAAACTTCTGATATTAACAATCCTAATGCTATTGCTATATCTAAAGTTTTTCCTTTCATGTCTGTATCTATTATTGCAACAGATGATTTATATGTATCCATATTTTCAACACTATTTACTATTTTTTTCCATTCTAAATTAATCATTTTATTTTCTAAATAATATGATTTATTTATTAAATCATATATATATACATTATTATTTCTTTCTGAAAAAGCACCATATGAATTGCAATCCCCTTTATTAACATTTTTTAAATAATTTATAAATCTTTCTTTGTCATTCCTTATAAAAGCACCTTCTACATTAATTAATGAATTTATTTCCCATTTATAACATAAGTCTCTCCCGTATTTTAACATTGCTTTCTTGGGAACATGCTCATATATAATATTATCCCATTCATTCTTACACATTAAATTTTCTACTATAGAAACCTTCTTTGTAAGCTCCCTTAATATATTTTTTCTGTATAATTCTAAATAATTTTTATCATCTGGATATAAAATTCTCGCTAACTTATAACATAATTTTTTATATTTATTATTTTCTCTTGGAGCCCATTTAACAGCTAATGATGGATATATACTATTTAAATCTTCTCTTAAAAATTCTCCTAATATTTCTAATTCTATACTGTTATCATCATTTAATAACGCTAAATCTAATAAATCTTTTATCCTTCCATATTTTTTAACTATATCCCTAATATTTAACTCATACGTCATATATTTATATTTTCTTAAAAAATATAACATCCTAAAAGTAATATCTCTCTCGCCCTTTCCCCTTTTAATATCCCGAATATAAAATATTATCTTTACAAATAATTCAGGTTCTTCATCCCAAGCATTTTTCATAATTTCATCATCAATGTCTATTATACTATTTAATGTAAATAATTTTATTAAATTATCATATCTATTCATCAAATATATATATAAAATATATTAATAATATTTATATTATTATTAATATATTTTTTTAATATTATACTAAAAAAATTTTTATATTTTTTATATTTTTTATATTTTTTATATTTTTTATATTTTTTATATTTTTTATATTTTTTATATTTTTGAGTTTTCTGAGTTGTACTACAATTAAGAAATATAATAAGTATACTATTTTTATATATCATAAAAATATAAATCTAAAATTTAATTAATATGATATTATCATTATTTTTTATTAATTATTGCTGTCATGATATCTTAACAAATATCATCATCTTTTATTATCCGCTGTCATGATATCTTAACAAATATCATCATCTTTTATTATCCGCTGTTATGATATCTTAACAAATATCATTATTTTTTATTAATTATTGCTGTTATGATATCTTAACAAATATCATCATCATTTATATTAATTATTGCTGTTATGATATCTTAACAAATATCATTATTTTATATTAATTATTGCTGTTATGATATCTTAACAAATATCATCATCTTTT
>Ga0214919_10009686_pt1 | contig 12385 bp, 9 predicted proteins | sample LL1503_MetaG_FD_177994 | JGI IMG/M metagenome (GOLD analysis project Ga0214919, IMG submission 177994) | Freshwater microbial communities from Lake Lanier, Atlanta, Georgia, United States - LL-1503 | ecosystem: Environmental > Aquatic > Freshwater > Lake | place: USA: Georgia | collected 2015-03-15
ACTCGGGGACAATCGCTGGCGTATCCAAGGCCAGCCGCCCGTCTGCGACCATCATACCGACCAACACAGCAGTGACGCTCTTGGCCATCGACCAGCTGATCAACCGTGTGTCCGGTCCATATCCCGGCGCGTAACGTTCGGCGACCACACGGCCGCCTTCCATCACCACCAAGGCGCGGGTTTCGGAAAGCGCAGGATCGTCAAAAAATGGCGCAATCACTTTTGATAGCTTTTCTTTGCTGACCGATGCGTCGTCGACAATCATCGTAAAGCCTGGCCCAGCAGGCTTTTTGGGTTGCTCGGACGCACATCCGGCAAGCGCCAGAGCAAAGATGGCGCAAAAAGCGGTTGCGGCGGGACGGAATTTGTTTCTAGGCATAGTGTGCTTCGATGCACCATATGGAGGGCCCATGGCAACCGCAACTTCGACCCAAATTACAAAAGAAACACCACGCCGGTTCAAAAAGCTGAAGATTGTGGGTGCAATCCTATTCGGCATTGCTGCCCTGTGGTTGCTATGGAACTGGAACAGCATAACGGGGCAAGCGCGGGTTGCCGCGGCTTATGGTGCGCATATTACATGCGCGTGCCGTTATATCGAAGGGCGCGACATGGCATCTTGCGAAACCGATAAGGAAAAAGGGATGGAGATTGTGCGGCTAAGCGACGATCCCGAAAACAAACGCATCTATGCCTCGGTACCCTTTTTGGCGAAGGCGGTTGCCGAACGGCGCGGTGGCTTTGGCTGTATGCAGTTGAATGAGGCAGAGATCGAAGCGCTTTAAGTTGCCTCTGCGCGATCGCTGAATTTGATAGGTCCTGACCCTAGCTGGCTAAGGCTAACTCGACCGCCACTGTTTCCTCAATCCAACCTCCACAAAGGACCCGGTCACCGTCATACAAAACAGCTGCCTGCCCGGGTGCAACGCCATATTCAGGTACGTCAAAACGCAACCATTCACCGTCAAGCTGGGCGGCGACCGGGCGCGACATGGACCGTACCTTTGCCATCACTGGCCGGTTTCCAATACTGGTTAGCCAGTTGGAGTCGATGATGCGCGCTGCCTGAACCGCAAGCGCCGCGCGCGGACCAACAATCACGCGCTGCGTCGCTGGATCAAGGCGGATGACATATAAGGGCACTGGCTGGCCTCCAACCTCAAGACCTTTGCGCTGACCAACTGTGTAATGGATAAGGCCCTTGTGCTGACCAAGTACGCGACCATCAAGATGTACGATGTCACCGCCGATTTCAGCATCGGGCCGAATTTTACGCACTATGCTGGCATAATCACCGTCTGGTACAAAGCAGATGTCCTGACTGTCGGGCTTCATAGCCACGATTAGCCCCATTTCTTGCGCAATAGCGCGAACCTGAGGCTTGGGCATACCGCCCAAGGGGAAACGCAAATAATCGAGCTGGTCTTGCGTAGTCGCAAACAGGAAATAACTTTGATCACGCGCAGGGTCGGCAGCACGGTGAAGCTCTGCACCGGCCGCCCCCTCGACGCGGCGGACATAATGCCCAGTCGCAAGGCAATCGGCACCAAGCTCGCGCGCCAGTCGGAACAGGTCAGTGAACTTTACGCCCATGTTGCAGCGCACGCAGGGAATTGGGGTTCGTCCTGCCATATATTCATCGGCGAAATGGTCGATGACCGATTCGCGGAACCGGCTCTCATGGTCGAACACATAATGCGCAATGCCAAGCTTGTCCGCGACGGCGCGCGCATCGCGGATATCCTGACCGGCGCAGCATGCCCCTGCGCGCTTTACAGCGCTGCCATGGTCATAAAGTTGCAATGTAACACCGATCGTTTCTGCGCCCGTCCTGGCGGCAAGGGCAGCTACTACAGACGAATCAACGCCACCCGACATAGCAACGACGATTCGCTTGCCGCTTAAGTCAGGGCCCAGTTGAAAATCGGAATGATATATGTCGTCGGTCATAAGAAGGTGTCCCTAAAAGCTTAACCAACAAATAGCCAGTTTTCTCATGAGTTTCCGGATGCGGGCGCATTGCCAACGGTGTTGAAAAGGCACTGGCAGGTAATTCCACTTGGCATCATCTGGACGACATATTTACCTCATATTAGAATTTAGGTGTGTAGCTTGAAGTGATGGAAATGAATTTTCCCCACCGCGCAATGAGCACACACCCCGACCTCTCGGAGGAAAACCGCGAGTCGGTGCTGGAAGCGGCGCGTGTGCGGCAGGCAAAAAGCCGGACCGTCCGCGCAATGCGCCTTGCTGCTCATGGCAACATAAACGATGGCGGCGGTCTTGCTGCGCGCATTCAGTGTTTCGCGGCGGAGCCCAATCCGGATATTGAGGTGCGCGGCTCCTTTTGGCAAAAAACGGCGGCGGCAGAAGTGAATGAAGAGCCCATATACCATTCCACTTCAGCTAATAATAAGAACCGCATCTTATCTCCTTCCAGAACAGGCCCAGAATTGAACCTCAAGGCGCATGGAGCAGAAAAAACCATGATTGAAAATCAGAAATTCCGCTCCTCGCAGGCCGTTGGCCCGTTGGGCGAGCCGCTTACCCTAGATAGCCTGCCACCTCCTGGCACGACGCGCTGGGTCGTGCGCCGCAAGGCAGAGGTTGTCGCGGCCGTCAATGGCGGGTTATTATCGATCAATGATGTCTGCGAACGTTACAACCTAACGCTTGAAGAATTTGCGTCATGGCAGCGCGCGGTTGACAGGTCCGGGATGCCTGGCCTGCGTGTGACACGTATCCAGCATTATCGTGATCTTTACGAGCGGCAGCAGAAATACTGAAGTGAGGGTCAGGAATTATAAAAATCACCCTCCAGGCGTCAAATAGGTCCTAAGCCCAAAATAGTTTCGTTTAGATACTCAGAGAATCCCGCCGCGTGCCGGGCTTTTCTGTATCGCGTTTGGGCTTTGCCCAGCAGAGCAGTATCAATTTTCGCTACCTCCATACCAGTCACATTCTGTGTGACTTTTTTTATGCCGTTTGTCGAAACATATGAGGCATCAGTCTGTATTGTTACCTGCTGGGTTTCAGGCTACTTTACAGAATGAGAGTTCTTTTAACCCTTTGACGTTCCGCGCCTTGCGACAAGTGACTTATTAGGGTAATACAGCAACCTTATGGATATTAAGGGTTAGCTCGCGCTCACCCGACATTGAACTTGGAAAACCAGTATGAATTACGAGACAACGATGAGCGGCGCCCTGCATGATGAAATGCTAGAGGATAACGCGGATCGCAACCGGCGGATGATCATTGCGGCGGTGATAGCAGCAATATTGGTGGTCGCAGGCGGCGCATATTATTTTTTCGGCAAGAGCAGTGATTCAGCAGCCATAGCCGAAGCAGAGAAAGCAGCGCAGGCGCAGACCGTTTCGGTTGTCGTCCCTGGCCGCGACACCGTTGCCCGGACCGTTAATGCCACCGGCACCTTAGCGGCGCGCCGCGAAATTCCCGTGGGTGTTGTTGGTGAAGGTGGCCGTGTGCTGCAGGTTTACGCAGATGCTGGCGACTGGGTCAGCCAAGGCGATATTCTTGTGAGCGTTGATCGTTCAGTCCAATCCCAACAGGCGGCGGCACTTGAGGCGCAAATCGGCGTTACCCGCGCTGACTTGCAGTTGGCCCAAAACGAGCTCGATCGTGCCGTGCAGCTGGTTTCGCGCGGATTTATTTCAAAGGCCGATGTTGATCGCAAAACTGCTACACGGGACGCAACCCGTGCCCGCGTTAACGTCGCTAACGCCCAGCTTGCCGAAACGCGTGCACGAAATGCAAGGTTGGACATCCGCGCCCCTGTTTCTGGCTATGTGCTCGAACGTAAAGTCGAAACTGGCCAGACCGTATCTGCTGGCAGCGGGATATTGTTCCGCATTGCCAAGGATGGCCAGCTTGAGCTTCAGGCGAAGCTGAGCGAAGATGATTTGGCACAGGTTGATGTTGGCATTCCTGCAACAGTGACCCCCGTTGGGACTGATCGCGTTTTCAGCGGAAACATCTGGCAGATTTCTCCTATGATCGATTCACAAAGCCGCCAAGGGGTGGCCCGCGTGGCTTTGCCCTTTGACAAGGCTCTGCGCCCCGGCGGTTTTGCTTCTGTGGAGATCAAATCCGGCGCCATGACAGCGCCCGTTCTGCCTGAGTCCGCGGTTCAAACCGGCCCTAATGGCAGCTTTGTGTATGTCGTTGGTAAAGGCAATAAGGTCAAGCAGCGGCCCATCAAGGTTGGACCAGTCACCGCAAATGGCCTGATCATCCAAGAAGGACTTGATGGCACCGAACGCGTAGTCCTTTACGCTGGCGGCTTCCTCAATCCAGACGAAACGATAAATCCCAAGCTTCTGAAAAAGCAGTAGTTTTTGGGATATTCGGGACATAAAAAATGAATTTTAATAACATCTCTGCATGGTCCATCCGTAACCCGGTGGTGCCGATCGTCTTGTTCGTCGCGCTTACCCTTGCTGGGATCATGGCGTTCATAAATATGGACGTTCAGAATGATCCCGATATCGAATTTCCCGTTGTCGTTGTCTCTATTTCTCAACCAGGCGCTGCGCCTACAGAAATCACCACGCAGATTACGCAAAAGGTTGAATCCGCCATTCGCAGTGTTCAAGGCGTCCGTAACATTGATGCTACCTCAACTGAGGGCAATACCTCGATTAGGGCCGAATTTGAAATCGGCGATGATATCAACGCCGCGGTCAGCGAAGTGAAAAACGCTGTCGATCAGATCCGCAGCGATCTGCCAGATGGTATCTTGGAGCCTCAGATTTTCAAAGTTGCGACGTCCAGCGATCCAATCGCCTATTTCGCGGTTGAAGCGAGCGACATGACGCTGGAGCAATTGAGTTGGTTCGTCGACGATACCGTGGCCCGCCGTTTGCTTGCTGTGGGAGGCATGGCGACGGTTAGCCGCAATGGCGGCGTGAATCGTGAAATTCGGGTGGTACTCGACCCTGCAAAAATGCAATCACTGGGCGTAAGCGCGAGCCAAATTAACTCGGTTCTGCGCCAGCAGAATATCAACGCGTCCGGCGGCCAATCGCAAATTGCTGGTTCACGTCAGTCGGTCCGCGTTCTGGGCAACGCGACGGATGCCTTTGCACTAAGCCAAACGCAAATTAGCCTTAGCGGCGGGCGCTCGATCAAATTGGCCGATGTGGCTGAGGTGACTGACGGTTTCAGCGAACAGAAAGCCATGGCCTTTGCAGGCGGCAAGCAAGTTGTGACTTTCGGCATGTCCCGCGCAAAGGGCGCGTCCGATGTCACCGTCTTTGATGATGCGATGGTCAAAATCGCAGAAATAAAAAAAGAGCATCCGGGCATTAATTTCATCACGCTGTTCAACAGCGTCGATTACACCAAGGGCCAATATAAGAGTTCAATGGCAGCGATGATTGAGGGCGCCTTGCTTGCCATCGTTGTGGTGTTCCTGTTCCTGCGCGACTGGCGTGCGACGATCATTTCAGCGATCGCTATTCCGCTTTCTGCGATCCCTTCTTTCTGGTTCATTGACCTTTTAGGCTTCACGCTCAACACCATGTCACTGCTCGCGCTTGGCCTTGTGGCAGGGGTATTGGTCGATGACGCCATTGTGGAAATTGAAAATATCGTCAGGCACATGCGGATGGGCAAATCCGCTTATCAGGCATCCATTGACGCTGCCGATGAGATTGGGCTCGCTGTGGTTGCGACCACATTTTCGATTGTCGCAGTGTTTTTGCCAGTTGGCCTAATGCCCGGCGTAGCGGGGCAGTTTTTTAAGAATTTCGGCCTGACTGTTGTTGCCTCGGTGCTGATGAGCCTTGCCGTTGCCCGCATGATCACGCCCATGATTGCAGCCTATTTCCTTAAACCCACTGGAATGGCGGAACATGGCGAAGCCAGCTGGATCGATCGCTATATGAAAATCCTGCGCTGGTCACTTGGCCACCGCCGTTGGATGATGGGTATCGGCGTGGTAGCTTTGGCGCTTACGGTGGCCCTACTTGTCATTCTGCCAAAGCAGTTTTTTCCCGATGGTGACACCGATTTCAGTCGAATTCGTATTGAAATGGTTCCCGGAACCACACTGGAACGCACGCGAGAGATTGCCAGCGAAGCAGCGGCTATCGTCGAAAAGCAGCCAGAGGTCGAAACCGCGTTACAAAGCGTCCGCGAGGGCGGCGCCAGCATGTTCATCACTTTGAAAAAGGATCGCGCGCGGACCAGCCAGCAGTTTGAGGAAGACCTAACACCTTTGCTGACAAAAATCGCGGATGCGCGCGTCACATTTCAGGCTAACGGCCCCGGTGGCGATCGAGGTGCTGGCTCAGGCCGTGATATTTCGGTTATGCTATCGGGATCAGACCCAAAGATGCTTGATAAGACAGCCGCCACGCTGGTCGAACAAATGAAGGATTTGCCCGAACTGCGCGCGCCCCGTATCTCCGCAGATTTGCAGCGTCCAGAGTTGATTATACAGCCGCGTAATGACATCGCGTCACAGCTTGGCGTATCAACCGTAGCGCTGAGCCAAACGATACGCATCGCGACGCTGGGCGATATTGACCAGAATAGCGCGAAATTCTCGCTGTCTGATCGTCAGATCCCGATCCGCGTGATGCTGGCGAAAGAGTCACGTCAAAGTCTTGATGTCATCCGAAATTTGCCAGTACCATTGGCGACCGGAGGATCTGTGCCTTTGTCCCGCGTGGCGGACATCAGCTTTGGCGCAGGCCCAACATCAGTTCAGCGCCGTAACCAGAATTTCCGCACCTTCGTTGGTGCAGACTTTGCCCCTGGTGTCGTCGCATCACAAGCAGACCAGAAAATCAACGAACTTCCCGTCATGAAAAACCTACCGATGGGCGTATCACGTGCACCCTTTGGTAGCCAGGAATGGGAACAGGAAATGCAGCACAGCTTCCTGGTCGCGTTGATTTCCGGAACGTTGCTCGTTTTCGCAGTTTTGGTGCTTTTATACCATCGCTTCATGTCGCCTTTGGTGAATATGGGATCGCTCTTACTCGCGCCATTGGGCGGCTTGCTTGCGCTTGGGCTGGTTGGCCAGCCCATTTCAATGCCTGTCTTCATCGGCATTTTAATGCTCTTTGGTATCGTGGCGAAAAACTCCATCCTGTTAATCGACTTTGCGATTGAGGAAATGGCGCGCGGCGTTCCAAAGTTTCAGGCGATTATGGAAGCTGGTCATAAGCGTGCCCAGCCAATCGTTATGACCACCGTTGCCATGACCGCCGGGATGGTCCCAACCGCGCTTTCGTTGGGCGGTGACGGGCAATGGCGCTCGCCGATGGGCACGGTCGTGATCGGCGGCCTCATTGTCTCGACCTTGCTAACCTTGCTTATCGTCCCTGCCGGCTTCAGCCTGGCCGACGGCTTTGAAAAGCGTGTTGGCCCATGGTTGCGTTCGCGGTTGCTAACCTATGATCCCCAAGCGAATGCCGCGGATACTGGCACAGCAGCAAAAACCTCCGGTAAGCCATCGGGCAAGGACGGTCTGGATGGACTTCAGCCGGCAGAGTGACGCTGTGCTTGGCAGCATGGCGCGCCTTGGCTAAGGCAATGATGTGAAATCTGCCAATCAACTGGGCCTGTCGGAAAAAGTCCGTTACGCCGAACGCGACGCCGAACTGCGCCAAATGCGCATTATCGCAACGGCATTGCTGTTGTGCATGGCGGCATTGTTTGTTTTCGGCAAATATATGGAAACCCGTTACGACGGCTATTGGGGCTTTTTAAGGGCCTTTGCCGAGGCCGGGATGGTTGGTGGCCTAGCCGACTGGTTTGCCGTCACAGCGCTCTTCAGGCACCCTTTAGGCATACCCATTCCGCACACCGCGATCATTCCGAATAACAAGGAACGGCTTGGCCGCACATTGGCCAGTTTTCTGCGCACCAATTTCCTGATAACCAAGGCCGTAGCCCGCCGCGTGCAGCGCATTGATGTGGCAGGCGCAATGGGCAAATTCCTCATTGCCCCCTCAGGCGGCGAAGGTCGCATGCGTATGGGTGCTTCACGGCTGATGGGTGATATAATCGCGGCGTTGGATGATGAACGCCTCGGCGGCGTTGCCAAGGGCGCGATCCGCAAACAACTTGATAAGCTCGATATCGCGCCTTTGCTTGGGCAGCTATTGAGCGCGATGATCCGCGAACGGCGGCATATCCCTGTGCTCGATAGTATCATAAAATGGGCGTCGGCAACATTGGAGGCCAATGAACATCTCATCCGCGAAATGGTTGAGGAACGGGCCAACACGATCATGCGCTGGACAGGCCTTGACGAAAAACTGGCTAACGCCATCGTCAATGGCTTGAATAAGCTGTTGCACGAAATGGCCGAAGACCCCGACCATCCTTTACGCGAAAAGGGCGAAGAGGGGCTGGCCAAGCTGGCGCATGACCTACGTCATGATACAGAATTGCAAGCCAAAGTCGCGCATTGGAAGGGGCAATTGTTGGAAAACCCTGCAATGAGCAAATGGATCAACAGCCTATGGGAGCAAGGCCGCGATGGCCTGTTAAAGGCGGCACGTAACCCCGATGCCGCATTAGCTGGCAGCTTTGGCGATGCACTCATCAAGCTTGGCGGCAATTTGCAAGAAGACGCGCGGCTGAAAAACCAAATCAACCGCTTCGCCCGCCGCGCCATTGTCGGCACGACCGAAAATTACGGCGACAATATCGTCAAGCTGGTGTCCGAAACCATTGCCCGCTGGGATGCATCCACCATTACGGATCGCGTGGAAAATGCGGTTGGCAGCGACCTTCAGTTCATCCGCATCAACGGCACGTTGGTAGGAGGCATGGCAGGCATCATCATCCATGCCGTGGGATTGCTAATTTAGCCCTGCGGTAAATCGGCAATCATGCGCTGTGCTGCCTTTGCCGCCAATCGTGCAGCATACTTTAAATTGGCCTGAAAATCGCCAGCGCTATTGCCATTGGCATCATCGCTGACGGCCTTTATCGCGGCCCACGGAATGTCCATACGCGCAGCTGCCTGCGCCACGGCCGCAGTTTCCATATCGACAATATCACCGCTCAACGCCTTATGCAGCCGTTCGCCATGGTCAGCGCTCTCCATAAAGCAATCACTGGTAATGACACGCACCTTGGGTAGCCCCGTCTCCGGCATGATAGCGGCGTAGAAAGGTTCAGCATGCGCCTCTCCAATTGGCCATGCCCCTGCCCTATAATGCACAAAGCCGTCGGACCGTGATGCGCCATAATCGCCCTGCACGGCCTCCACGATCTGGAAACAAGCCCCGTCGCGGCCATTCAATTTACCCGCCGTGCCAACAACAATCAAAAGGTCGGCGTGATAATGTTCAACCAGCATCATTGCGGCCATTGCCGCGTTTACCTTGCCAATGCCGCTGCACGTAATGGCAATGTTACGGTCCGCAAATTGCACCTGCCGCACCATAAAGCCGTGCAGCGCCTCAACATTTGCGCTTTGACCGGGGAACAGGGCAGCCGCTTCGGCATCCACACCAGCGATAACACCAATAGTTCTAAACATACTGCGCCTGCCCCTATTTTGAGTAAGATATTGTTCTAGCATGTGAATTGCGAAGTTATCGTGACAATTCAAAACTAAGGGAAAACGGGATATCCCGATATTGTCGTATCGTTTGTGGTATCCGGAAGACCACCGGAGATTAGGCTGCCTTGCGTGCCTTACCCGTATCGCGATCAAGGAATACCCGAATAGCTGTGATGCTTTCTTCGACATGGCTCAGCAGGAACAAATGCCCACCATTTTTGACCACGAACAATTCGCTGTTGGGGATCAGGAAATTTAAAAACTTACCATTCGCCAACGGCACAATCTGATCATCATCGCCCATCATGATCAATGTTTCAGTTTTCAAAAAAGGCAGGAACGGCGCGCTGGTCCATCCCATCATCGCCATCAACTGGTAGAAATATCCGGTCTTCGACGGCGGCGTGATCCGGCCAATATGCTCCGACTTGTTGCCCACCATACCGCCGTAAAGCGTCTTGAAATGCTTCGCCATGAAGTCGGGGTCTATGTAACGCCGCGGGTCGGCCATTTTGACCAAAGCGGCAGGATTACCAGGCACCATCAACATGCCTGCGCTGGTTGCGCACAGGATGAGTTTGTTGGTGCGCCCTGTATTCTGCAACGCGAATTGCTGCGCCATCGCCCCGCCCCAACTGACGCCCATTACGTCGACAACCGGCATTTCAAACCGATCAAGCAGCAACGCCGCAATCCGTGACATGAGGATCGCGTTATACGGCACAACCGGATCTGGAGATCCGCCAATACCGGGCATATCGAAAGTGATAAAGTCGCGGTCATCCAACAGCTCGGCCATCGGCGCCATCGCCTCAATATTCGCGCCAATGCCGTTAAAGAACAATATCGGCAGATTATGAGTTGGCGCGCTGGCACGCCAAACCGCGACCCGCAATACGCGACCATCAACGGTTTCCATGCTGAATGTCGGCGCACGTTTTTCGGTCATATCTGTTCCTTTGCCGTGCATATCGCGGGCGTTGCAGGCAGTCTAGCGGCTGGTCCCCTGCACGCAAGGAAGAATAAGCCATGCCACACCACCTAATCAAACGCGTCACTCCAAAACGTACAGGCCAGGTGCGGGTTCCATAGCTGGATACTTTTTGCTCCCCTGCGTTGCAGGTGGAGCAACCTCTGCGCCGGAGCGGGCGTGGAGCCACTCCATCCAATATGGCCACCAGCTTCCGGCGACTTCTTCCGTGCCTTTCATCCATTCTGTGACGTCGGCTGGGGTCTTGCCGTTCGAATGCTTCCAGTATTTCGCCTTAGGGTTGCCCGGCGGGTTGAGTATCGCTTGCATATGGCCAGCTTGGCTCAGGATGAATTCGACATTTTTGCTGCCGAACAATTGCGTGGAACGGTAACATGCACGCCATGGCGTAATGTGGTCGGTAGTCCCGCCCAAAACGAAGAGATCGCCCGTCACCTTGGTCAGGTCAAGCGTATGTCCGGCAATGTCGAGCGCACCCGGTGCAGCATAAGCATTGGCCTCAAACAGCTCCAAAAAGTCGCCCATCAGGGCCGATGATAGGTTGGTCGCATCGGCATTCCAGAACAGGATATCAAATGCCGGCGGATCATCGCCGAGCAGATAATTGTTGATGACATAGTTCCAGATCAGATCATTGGGCCGCAACCAAGCAAAACCACGCGCGAGGCTGCTGCCCTCAATCACGCCCTTTTTCGCGGCGCGCTGCCGTGCCAGCGCGATGCCATTGTGCGACACAAGGCTCGCCGCCTCAGTGTCGCCGGGCCTGGGTTCGAGAACACACACCATCATCGTGATGGCGTTAGCGCGCGTGTCACCCATCGACGCGAGTTTGGACAGCAGCACCGACATCGTCTGCCCGCCGGAACAGCCGCCGGAAATATTGACCTTGTTGCTGCCAGTAATCTCGCACACGACATCAAGTGCCTTGATGCAGCTTTCGGTATATTCGGCCATGCCCCATACGCCCATGTCGTGGGTGGGGTTGCGCCATGAAATCATAAATGGCTGAATCCCATGGTCGGTCTGCCATTTGATGATCGATTTTTCAGGGGACAGATCATTGATATACATTTTGTTGATCTGCGGCGGGATGGTCAGTTGCGGCGTTGCGAACACCTTGTCGGTCGTGGGCGCATATTGGATGAGTTCAAAACGTTCGTCGCGATAGACCACAGCGCCTTTTGCCGTTGCGACATTCTCGCCAAGCTTGAACGGCTTTTTGTTGACTTGGCTCACCATCATATCGTTGTGGACCATGTCATTATAGGCGTTTTTCAGGCCCTTCACGAGGCTAAGGCCGCCAGAGTCTACAAGCCGTTTCTGTGCGGTCGGGTTACCGATCAAGCTGTTCGTCGGAGACATCGCGTCGATGATGATCTGCGAAACAAAGTTTGCGCGGTCGCGCTCCAGCGCATCAAGGTCGAGATCCTCAATATAGCTTTTGACGCCCTTTTGCACCGCGAGATAATATTGCGCGCCTGCCTTGAAAAATGGATTGAAAGTCCATGCCGGGTCCATGAAACGCTTGTCTTTGGGGTCAGGCGCAAGGTCGGACTTTCCAGTCATGATCTTAACAACATCTTCGGAGAAGTTGGTTGTCGCCTTCCAGGCCTTATCGGGGTTGGTTGCGGTTTGGCGGAGCATTAGGCCAATTGCGCCAATAAAATCCTCCCGCGCCAAACCGGCGAGCGGGCCGAGCGCCATGGTGGCTTCACTAGCAGCATCAAATGCCCCTGCGATCCCCGAAAAAGGCGCGCCTTTCTTTTGCGATTTCTTTTTGTCCGTTTTCGCGTTTCCGCCGGTTTCCGCCTTGCTCGCCATGGTCCTCTCCTTTGCCCTCA
>Ga0214919_10009688_pt1 | contig 12384 bp, 11 predicted proteins | sample LL1503_MetaG_FD_177994 | JGI IMG/M metagenome (GOLD analysis project Ga0214919, IMG submission 177994) | Freshwater microbial communities from Lake Lanier, Atlanta, Georgia, United States - LL-1503 | ecosystem: Environmental > Aquatic > Freshwater > Lake | place: USA: Georgia | collected...
CGTAATCGCTGTTCGGCGCGAGCAACTTCATCACGATGCACGGTGTCGGTCAAAACTTCTAGGTCAGCAGTCAATTCGCGAATTCTGTCACGAATAGTGCGGACTTCACTCTCCTGCTCAGTCTTACTGCTGGCAGCTTTTTCACGCTCGCGTTGCGCCATTTCAATGGAATTACCCAGAACCGCAAGAGCACTTTCGGTGGCAACTACAACTGCACCTGCAATGTGTGCCTGGCGTTTACGCTGCTCACGAAGTTCAATTGCGCGGGCACGTGTAGTGCGTTCGATGTGAGCCGCGTGCTCCAATTGCTCAATCTGAGTTGCAAGTGCCGATAAGCGTTCTTCGCCGGTGCGAACAGTTAGTCGAGCTTCCAATTCAACTTGGCGAACCGCTTCAACGACTGTGACAAGTGAATCACGATGAGATTCATCAAGTGCACTATCGTCAGTTGGCTCGTTCTGTGCAGAAGTTAGGCGCGCTTGTAATTCATTTACAACCCGCAGATCATCTTCACGCGCTTTGGTTGCAGAGTCGCGAGCAGCAGCCAAACGATCGGCTTCACCAGTTGCGCTTCGAACGACCGACTGCAAACTTCCGAGCTGTTCTGCAATTGCCGCCATGTTGGCATCGGATTCGTGCAGTCGATCAAGTGCATGTCCAACAACCACAATCGCATCTGCTTGTACCTGAATTGCTGCAGCAACATTGAATTTTGCTCGGTCAACAGAATGAGCAGCATTCTCAAGTCGTACACGCGCTTCATCAACCGCAGCTTGCAGTTCAATTAATGACTGTGCGCCATGTGTTCCACCCTGAACTAGGCCACGGCTAAACAAGTCGCCAGTGCGGGTAACCGCGCTTAACTGTGGGTTTGCGCGAGTTATTGCAACTGCTTGTTCATGACTATCAACGGCAACAACTCGCGCAAGTAGTCCAGCAAGTGTCTGGCGAAGTTGCTCGTCGCAAGCAACTAAATCGATTGCGTAGCGCTGACCCGGAGCCAAAGTTGGCCAAGGTGCGTTGTCAGTTGCGCCCTGTCCAACAACAACGAGAGTTGCGCGGCCTGCTTCATCGCGGTGCAACATGCGTACTGCCTGGTCGGCAGCTTCTGGTGAAGAAACAGCAATTGCATCAGCTGCTGTGCCAAGTGCAGTTGAGATTGCAGCTTCCCACCCGGATTCAATTTGCATCAAAGCTGCAACCGAGCCAAGAATGCCTGACATTGAATCGCTTGCTGCCAAAACTGCAGCACCGCCATCGCGACGAGTCATGCCTTGCTCAAGCGCTTCTAGTCGAGCTGTTGCAGCTGTGCGCTCTTTCTCGGCATCAAGTTCTTGGGAGCGAGCTTCTTGCAATGCTTGTTCTGCATTAGTCAACGCATTTTGGGCTAGCTCATAACTGTCGTCTAGATTTACTTCACCTTCATCAAGGCCAGCAACCTGACCCTCAATGGCTGCAAACTCTTGAGCAGCTTCGTTAGCTTGCGCCCGCGCAGTTGCTAGTCGTTCAGCCAAACGTTCAATTTCCGAAGTTCGAGTTTCGACTCGAGATGTTGCCGCAGAAACTTGGCCGGCCAACCGAGCTAAACCTTCACGGCGATCAGCCAATGTACGAGCAGTTTCTTGCAAGCGAGCTTCCTCAACAGACAATGCTGCCTCAGCCGAAACGCGTTCGTTAATGGATGCGGTTAGTGCAATCCGGTCGGAATCGACTTTTGCACCAAGAGTTTCATGCGATGCGCGAACCTCGGCGGCCTCGCGATCGATATCTTCAGGATCGCGTCCTGGAGTTACCTCTTCTTCTTGACTCTGCCCTAGCCGAACTCGCTCACGCGCGAGGGCCAGGGTTGAGCGTAGTCGTTCTTGCAATGCGCCAAGTTGGTAGAAAGTATGCGATGCCTGCTCAACAAGTGGATTTGCCTCAGTGATGGCTGCATCCAAAATTGCTTCGCGAGCTTTGGCCGCAGTTAGTTCGCTTTCAACTTCGCTGCGCTTTTCGCGCATCGCAGTTTCATCAGCAATCTCGGCATTTAGTGCTTCCCGCAATTGACTCAAATCGTCAGCGAGCAAACGCAAACGAGAATCACGGACATCAGACTGAATCACGTTGGCCCGACGAGCTACTTCAGCCTGACGACCCAGTGGCTTTAACTGACGACGAAGTTCGTTGGTTAGGTCTTCCAAACGAGTTAGGTTTCCGTCCATCGCAGCAAGCTTGCGCAAAGCTTTTTCTTTGCGCTTGCGATGTTTCAAAACACCTGCGGCTTCTTCGATGTAGCCACGGTGTTGCTCTGGAGTGCCAAGCAAAATTTCACGAAGACGGTTCTGACCGACGATAACGTGCATCTCACGGCCAATACCCGAGTCGCTCAGTAATTCCTGAATGTCTAGAAGACGACAAGCTGAACCGTTAATCGCATACTCTGAACCACCGTTGCGGAACATAGTTCGCGAGATGGTGACTTCGGTGTAGTCAATCGGCAATGCGCCGTCGGTGTTATCGATTGTGAGCAGAACTTCAGCCCGACCAAGTGGGGCACGTCCTTTAGAGCCAGAGAAGATTACGTCTTCCATCTTGCCGCCGCGAAGAGTTTTGGCACCTTGCTCGCCCATTACCCAAGCAATGGCATCAACAACGTTGGATTTACCTGATCCGTTTGGTCCAACAACTGCGGTAATGCCTGGCTCAAAATTAAGCGTCGTCGACGAAGCAAACGACTTGAAGCCGCGGATGGTCAGACTCTTGAGATACACGCAGGTCTTCCTGATCAGGCCAGCGGGGAATCTAGCGATGTGCGGTTTTCAGTTTACTGTGTTGACTAAGCCGACCCTAGTAACGGCAGGCACTTAGCGTTCTGTGGATAAGTTTTGGCATACCGGACAACTAAACGACGACCGGTTCATGAAGTGTTCGCGCACGATAGGAGCGCCACATCGATTGCAAGGCTCACCCTCTCGGCCGTAGGCGTTTAGGTCTCGTGAGAAATAGCCACTTTCGCCATTTACGTTCACATACAGCGCATCAAATGAAGTGCCGCCGACGGCTAAGGCCTCGCGCATAACCTGCGTTGCTTTGTTTAATAAGTCATCAATTTGGATGTTACTTAGCGAATTGGCTGGCGATCCCCAATGGATTTGGGCTAACCACAAAGCTTCATCTGCATAAATGTTGCCGATTCCACTAATGGCAGTTTGGTCTAGTAGAACTCGCTTGATTTGGGTTTGCTTCGCCTTGATTAACTCGATAGTTGCTTGGCGGTTCCATAACGGATCAAGTGGATCTTGGGCAATGTGTAATGCGCATTCGGGAACCACAATCTGATTTGGATCTTCAGTTAATTCTTCTACCGTCATCCAGCCAAAAGTTCGCTGGTCGACAAAATGCATGGCATAGTCACCTTCGGTGAAAGTGGTTCGAACTCGTAAATGCTTTTCCGGCTGTGACTTGAGTGGCTGGATTAAAACTTGGCCACTCATGCCTAGGTGCGTAACTAACGCTTCGTCGTTATCTAACACAAGCCACATAAATTTACCGCGACGTTTTGTGTCAACAACTGTGCGATTTTTTAATCGAGAAATGAATTCGCGTTCACCACCAGTTTGCCTACGCACTGCTCGTGGATGATGCACTGTGATTTTGGAAATTGTTTTACCCACAACGTATTCGTGGATTCCTTGCCGGACCACTTCTACTTCAGGCAACTCAGGCATGTAAGTAATTTAATGGGGTTATTGCTTGTTGTCGTATTCAGCCAATAATTCCGTGTAGGCACTAGATGCAGCGATTTGTTCAGCTTCTTTTTTATTGGAACCAGTGCCGTGTCCATATAAGCGCTCGCCGAGAACGACCTGAGCATAAAACTCTTTAGCGTGATCTGGCCCTTGTTCTGTTATCGAATAGGTCGGAACGCCAACTCCGAGTTCAGCAGTAAGTTCCTGGAGTGAAGTCTTCCAATCCAATCCTGCGCCTAAAGTTCGGGCTTCAACTAATAGCTCTTGGAAATGATTTAAAACAAAAATGCGAGCATCGTCCAAACCGCAACTCAGGTAAATTGCACCAATCACTGCTTCCACAGTGTCAGCCAGGATTGATGATTTATCGCGCCCACCAGTTGCCTCCTCGCCTTTACCCAAACGCAGGTAATCGCCGAGGTGCAGTTCCCGAGCTACAACTGCCAACGCGCGAGCATTAACCACTGCAGATCGCATTTTGGCTAATTGCCCTTCGGGCAAATCGGGATGAGCGCGGTAGAGGTTATCGGTGATGACAATTCCCAAGACTGAATCGCCTAAAAATTCGAGGCGTTCATTAGTTGGAATCCCGCCGGACTCATATGCAAATGATCGATGGGTAAGAGCTAGCTCTATCAGTTGTTCATCAATAGATAAACCCAGCCGAGCGAATAGATCGCTGTACGACTGTGACATGAGATTAAACGCTGAGGACCTGTCGCTTGTCGTATGTTCCACAAGTCGGGCACACAGTGTGCTGCAACTTTGGTGCACGGCAACGATCACAGGTAGCAAGATTTGCTGCTGTGGTCTTCCATGCAGAACGACGGTGACGTGTGTTGCTGCGTGAAGTCTTTCGCTTTGGAACGGCCACTTTATGCCTTCCTTTTCTTCCTCATTGGGCGTTTGCCCATCTAATCTTGGTTTCTAGGCTCCGTTTTAGTCAAATCGGCGAGGGCTGACCAGCGCGGATCCACTAAATCATGTTCGTGATCTGGCTGCTCGTTTAGGTTCTGACCACACTCGACGCAAAGGCCTAAACAGTCTGATTTACATAGAGGTTGCACGGGTAATGCCAGCACAACCGCGTCGCGCAACAGTGATTCTAGGTCTAGTAAATCATCCTGAATCTTAGGCAAATCTTCTTCTGTGAAATCGGCTTCAATTTCTCGGCCACGAGAGTCTGTATCGGGATATTCATAGAGTTCTTGCAAATCAACTTCAAGATCGTAAGACAAAGGCTCAAGGCATCTAGAGCATTCACCGGTCACGGTTACCAAAGCTGTGCCAGTTACTAGCACGCCTTCCATAACTGACTCAAGGCGCAAATCAAACTCAACTTCAGAGCCTTGCGAAACATTTAAAACACCGATGCCCAACTCTTGAGTTAGCTCGACTGTGAATGATTTAGTTTTCATGGCCCCAGCGCGACGACCTAGATCACGGACGTCTAGAACCAGTGGGTTGCTTGCATCAAGATGTGTCATGTTAAACCTAAGCCTGCGCAGTAAATTTTTTAGCGAGTGCAGTTTGCACTACTTCAGGAACTAAACCAGATACATCGCCATTAAATTTGGCAACTTCTTTAATCAAACTTGATGACAAGAAACTGAACTCGGGGTTTGTGGCAACAAAGAAAGTATCTACTCCCAAAGTTGAGTTCATTTGTGCCATCTGCAACTCGTAATCGAAATCAGAAACAGCTCGCAAGCCTTTTACGATGGCTTTGATGTCGTGCTCATTGCAGTAATCAGCAAGTAGCCCGTGAAATGTGTCGACCACAATATTGGAATGCTTTGCGGTACATTCGCGCAGCATTTCCACACGTTCTTCGATTGAGAACAGGCCTGACTTGGTGCCGTTAATCAACACTGCAACGGTTACATGATCAAACTGGTCGGCTGCGCGAGCAAATACATCGAGATGACCGTTGGTTACTGGATCAAATGAACCAGGGCAAACTGCTTTACGCATGACGACCTCCTACACCACTACTTTGGCAGGTGCATACACTCCGTACCAAATTGCCGTATCGCCATAGGTTTTATTCGCTAACGCCTCATAAGCCTGGGGCCAATCAACTACAGATTTACTGCTTCGCTCAATTACAACTAAAGCATCGTCTGCAAGCCAACGATTTTTAGCAAGTTCAGCTAAGAGTTCATTCACTTGGCCGTCGGGTAATGCGTAAGGCGGATCTATAAAAACCAAATCTGATGGAGCGCTAGATGCTAGGGAATCTACAAGGACGAAGACATCGACTTTCTGCGCAGAAATATTTTGTTCACCAAGCGTTTTAGCATTTTCTTCGATACAGGCGAGTGCGTTTCGATCGTTTTCAACAAAGTTCGCTACAGCTGCGCCGCGAGAAAGCGCCTCAAGTCCAAGTGCGCCAGAGCCAGCAAACAAATCAAGAACTACCAGACCTTCGAACGAACCAACTGTGTGTAAAACACTTGAGAAGATAGCTTCGCGAACTCGACTTGAAGTCGGGCGAGTAACGGTTGCCGGGACATTAATACTTCGCCCTTTGTACTTGCCACTAATTATGCGCGTCATGATTTCTTCACATATTCTGCGCGACTAGCAACTAAAGCTGCAATCGCACGTGCCAGCGCTGGTTGATTCGCCAAAGTTGGATCAGCCGAAACAATTTCTTCTGCTTGGTTCCGCGCTTCTTCTAGCAAATCGGAGTCAGCAATGATGCTAACCAACTTCAAACTTGAATGAACTCCGGACTGGTTTCGGCCAAGGACGTCACCTTCTCGACGTTGCTCAAGGTCGAGCGCCGCTAACTCAAATCCGTCGGTAGTTGAAGCGACTGCAGCAAGACGCTCTCGCGATGAACTGAATGCTCCAGCTTCGGTGACCAGCAAACACAAACCTGGAAGACTGCCTCGACCAACTCGACCGCGGAGCTGATGTAACTGACTAATACCGAATCGATCAGCATCCATGATGATCATGGTGGATGCGTTTGGCACATCAACACCAACTTCAATAACCGTGGTGGAAATCAAAACATCGATACCATCTGGAATTGAATTGCCAGCGGTGAAGCGAGTCATCATGTCGTCTTTGTCAGTCGAAGACATCTGCCCATGTAATGCACCAACTCGAACATTTGCAAGCGGACCGCTAGTGAGTTCGTCAAACAAATCTTCTAGTGCAACTGCTGGTCGCCCTTTGACCTCGGCTTCCTTATCTTGCTGGCTCACAATGCGGGGCACAACCACATAGACCTGATGCCCCTGAGCAACTTCTTCACATACGCGCTCCCAAACCCGCTGCATGTGCGCTGGCTTTTCAGCGGCCGCAACAACATGTGTTGTGATTGGCTGACGTCCTTTTGGTAATTCAGTAAGTGTTGAAACATCGAGTGCACCAAAGGCTGTCATGGCAACTGTTCGGGGAATTGGGGTTGCTGTCATGACCAAAACATGTGGCCGGCGATCTGCCCCTGATTTAGATACCAAAGTAGCTCGCTGCTCAACGCCGAAGCGATGCTGCTCATCAATTACCACCAGCCCAAGGTCAAAGAATTCAACCCGATCTTCAAGAAGTGCATGGGTTCCAATCACGATTCCTGCTTGACCGCTGGTGATATCAAGCAGAGCCTTACGGCGCTGGGCAGTATTTAGCGACCCAGTTAGTAAAGTCACGCCTGTTGCACCCGCTGACGCACCGAGTTCGCCACCTTGGGCAAGTGGGCCGAGCAAATTAGTTATTGCACGATAGTGCTGCATCGCTAGCACTTCTGTTGGTGCCAACAGCGCCGCTTGTCCCCCGCTATCTACAACAGTCAACATCGCTCGCACTGCGATTACCGTTTTACCGCTACCGACTTCACCTTGAAGTAGCCGATGCATGGGATGTCCGGCAGCTAGTTCACCGGCGATAGTTTCTGCGACTTCAAACTGACCTTGCGTCAAAGTGAAAGGTAGTAACGAATCGAATGATTCCAATAACCCCTGTGGTTTTGGGGTCCGAGGAATTGCTGGCCACTGCGCTTCTTCGTAACGCTGCTGGGCCAAAACTATTTGTAGCGCAAGCGCTTCATCCCACTTAAGGCGAGTTCGCGCTAATTCCAACTGCTCAGTACTCGCTGGCTTATGAATCGCCCGAAGACTTTCATCCAAGCCCAAAAGTTGGTGATCGTTACGCACTGAATCCGGCAAGGAATCTTCAACTTCGCCAAGTTTGGCCAAAACTGCATCCACACACTTAGCGATGTTCCAAGTTGGCACTTTCTTTGTTGCCGCATACACCGGCAAAAATTTATCTACATATTCATCGACAGAAACTGTGGCAAAGTCGCCAAGTAACTCATAATCAGGATGTGTTAACTGCCGTTTGTTATTAAATACTGAAATTTGTCCAGCAAATAGGCCGCGGGTTCCAGGAAGTAATTCCTTGTCTCGCCAATGTTGATTAAAAAACATCAATGTGAGTTGCCCAGTGCCATCGCTAATGACTACTTCTTGACGAGTTCCCGGCTTCGATTGGTTTTTCAGACTTTTAAAAGTAACAACTTCAGCTTGAACGGTCACGTGATCACCGATGGTCAAACTATTTAGGTTTGTTAATGCACCGCGCTGTTCATATCGCCGTGGATAGTGGCGAAGTAAATCTTCAACTGACTTCATGCCAAACTCGGTCTCTAAAAGCTTTGCTGTTTTAGCGCCGATGGCGTCAACAAGTGACGTTTCTAAACTCGTCATGATTTTGCGATGTGTTCCGGAAGTGAGGTTGTAGTGACCATTGACACTTCACCCAACGCACCGACGGTATTCAAAACTTGATCGACTAAGTCAGTGTGAATATGGATTTTGAATTCTGGACAAGTGCCAGCGATAGTCAAGGACTCGCCCAGCTCGGATAACGAAGTTTTTAATAGCAGACGAGCATCCTGTTGAGTTGTCAGCAAAAGCGTTAACTCAAATTCTGGACCGTTGTATTTGGTATTGATCGGAATAGGCGAATTTTTTGTGGCAAACGAAATTTTAATTTGGTGCCCGTTATAAAAACTTGAAACCGATTCATGAAATAGCACTAGGACACAGGCACCTGCATCGACAACTTGTGCTTGCTGAAGTTGCGGTAGCTGGTTGGTGGTTTCAAGTAGCGCAAGTTTTGCTACATGTGTGACATCGCCTAGGTAGGCAAACAACTCATAAGGTGCTCGAACCTCGGCAATGGCAGCGGCCACGCTGAGGATGGTGCCTTCATAGGGCGTGAGCACTGCCTCATGTGCACAATTGGCGGCGAGCTGCAGAGCCGATTGCCAAGTTGCGACATCGGCATCATCTGTAAGTCCGAGTGAAAGTCCACGGAAATACTCAGCCAAAATTGTGCCAGAATTTCCACGGGCGTTAGCGCTCGCAAATTTGGCAAACTTCTGGGCAATTTCTTTAAGGGAATCTTCTGCGTGAATTGAGTCGGCCAACCCACTATTTCCTGACTCAACTGTTAACAGCGAATTCGTACCGGTATCGGAATCTGGTACGGGAAATACATTCAGCGAATTAATGTCAGATTCATTAACTCGAAGTGCTTCCTGAAAATTTTGCAGAATTTGTGCAAAATCTGAGCCGTTGATTCGCCCTAAATCATGCGGGGATTGGCTCTGCGACACACACCAAGATTACCGTTTCCTTAGGAAAAATAAGGATGCCTAGCCTGCGAGATTGCAAAAGGGTCCCCCACGAATTGGTATTTCTGCCAACTGGCAGGTACAGTTGTGGGGCTAGTTCAATCTTTATCCGCAAGGAGTTTCATCATGGCTGCTAACTGCGACGTCTGTGGCAAAGGCCCAGGCTTTGGTCATGCCATTTCACACTCACATCGCCGCACTAAGCGACGTTTCAACCCAAACATTCAGACAGTTCGTGCCATCGTAGGCAAGACACCAAAGCGTCTGAATGTTTGTACCTCATGCATCAAGGCTGGCAAAGTAGCCCGCGCTTAATCAGCAATCTTCAAAAAGTCCTCGCCTGGTGCGGGGACTTTTTATTTTGCCAAAGCTTCAATTTTTTCCAAACGGCTTACTTGAAGTGATCCCAACCACTCTGGGCAACAGATTCACCATTTACGCTCACGCCTTCGCCAGCGGCAACAGAACCAATTACAACCCAGCCTTCTGGCACCTGCGTTGGATCAGAGAAAGTTGCCGCAAAAGCGTGATCTTCCCCTCCTTGCAATACCCATTCCAAAGCATCTCCGTTGAATGCTGAAGCCATTGCCTGTAGCTCTTCGGTGACCACAAGTTTTTGCGATTCAATGTTGATGGCAACGCCTGATGATTGTGCGATGTGGCCAACATCAGAAAGTAGACCGTCGCTGATATCAATCATTGAGGTCGCAAAGTGTGCAAGCTGAGCGAGTTCGTAAGGTGGCTCTGGCACACGATGAGCACTAACGATTGCTCTTGGTGATCTAAATCCACGGGAGAGCATCATTAATCCTGCGTGTGCATAACCTAAGCGACCAGCCACGGCCAAAACATCACCAACTTGTGCGCCGCTTCTCGTGAGTGGTTTTGGCGCAACTAGAGAGCCAAGCGCAGTGATGCTAATTACGATTTGATCGCTGCGCACGACATCGCCGCCAATAACCTGTGCGCCAACTAAATCTGCTTCTGCTTTGATTCCTTCAGCTAGTTCAAGCACCCAAGCAACTTTGGTATCAGCTGGAATTGCAAGCCCGATTAGAAGTGACTTTGGCGACCCACCCATGGCAAAAATATCGGCCAAGTTTGCGGCCACACTCTTGCGACCAATATCGTGGGCGCTCGACCAATCGAGACGAAAGTGAACGCCTTGAACTAATACATCAACACAAGAAACCAAAGGTAAGCCGTCAGATGCAGTAACTGCTGAATCATCGCCCAGCCCAACAATTACTTGAGCATTGACCTCTGTTCGCAAACGTTCACCAATTGCTTGGATAAGCGCAAACTCACCAATCTCGGCTACGGTCTGCAGGCTGTTCATACCCTTAACGGTAGCGGGCGTTTTGTCATGACGGTTAAGTTAGGGCAGTTTTCTATAAGGTGGAGAGTGTGAAACGAATGCTGGCTATCTTGTCGCTGGGTCTGGTCGGACTTTCTGGTTGTGGCGAGGCAAAAGTTGCTGTGCCTGTTCCAACACCAAATCCAAAAGATGCCGCAATCTGCCAAAAACTTACGCCTACTCTGCCTGAGACAGTTGCCGATCAACCAAAGCGTAAAGTAGCCGATGCCCCCGACCTAACCGCTGCCTGGGGAAATCCGCCCATTACTGTTCGGTGTGGCGTGGTTAAACCGTCTGCCCTTGAACACACCTCTTCACTCATAACAGTTAATGGAATTGATTGGTTCGCTGAAGAACTTTCGGCCGGCTGGCGGTTCACCTCAATGAACACTTTTGTTTTTGTTGAAGTAACTGTGCCGAATAACTACAACCCAGAAGCCAATGCTCTCGTTGATTTAAGTGCAAGTTTGAAAAAGATAGTTGTATTAGCAGCAACAAATTAAAAGTTAGTGCAGACCAATTCCACGATGCAGTGCATCGGTAATCAGTTCATCAATTAGCTGCGGGTATTCAACACCGCTGTGTGCCCACATTCTTGGGAACATGGAAATCGGAGTAAACCCTGGCATGGTATTTAACTCGTTCACCACGATGTCGTGGTCTAAAACAAACATGTCTACCCGGGCAAGTCCAGCGCAGTCCATCGTTATGAATACTTGCTTAGCAACTTCTCTAGCCTGCTCTTGAACTGCCTCAGGCAGATACGCTGGAACTATCAGTTCAACTGCGTCATCAACATACTTCGCATCGAAATCGTAAAACTCGTGGTTGCCATGCACAACAATTTCGGCGCAAACACTTGCGCGTGGTCCACTCTTGCTACCAAGCACACCGCATTCAATCTCACGGACATTTTCCAAGCTCGATTCCACAATTACTTTTGGATCGTGACTTCGAGCAAACTCGATTGCATTCATTAATTGATCAGCAGACTTTACTTTTGTAATACCAACACTTGATCCAGCTCGACATGGTTTAACAAACAGCGGGTATTGCAGTTTGTTCACACGAGCGATTGCATCAGTTTGTGAATGAGCCCACTGTGCATTTGTAATGACTTCGTAAGAGCCCACGTTGAAACCAGCATCGCGAAGTATGGCTTTCATGTGTGCCTTGTCCATGGACGCAGCAGATGAAAATACCCCCGAGCCAACGTATGGAACACCAGCAAGTTCCAGCAGCCCCTGTATGGTTCCGTCTTCACCATATGGGCCATGCAGAACCGGGAACACAACATCGATAGGCGCTAATACAACTGCGTCGGCATCGCGGATTTCAAGATTTGCTTGACCATCAAAGTTCACTAATTGAACTGAACTGCCATTAGGCAAAACGGTCGGATTCTCGCTGGCTGACATTTCCAAAATTGGATTGTCATCGGATACTAAAACCCACTGGCCATCAAGGGTGATTCCAACAGGAATTACTTCGTATTTGGTCCGATCTATCGCCCGAAGCACGCTGCCCGCCGAAATGCAGGAAATAGCGTGTTCGCTGCTTTTTCCACCGAATAACACAGCGACGCGGATCGGACTGCTCATGAGTCCACGCTAGCCGAATGTGGAAGTAATAGCGAGGCACTA
>Ga0214919_10009689_pt1 | contig 12383 bp, 11 predicted proteins | sample LL1503_MetaG_FD_177994 | JGI IMG/M metagenome (GOLD analysis project Ga0214919, IMG submission 177994) | Freshwater microbial communities from Lake Lanier, Atlanta, Georgia, United States - LL-1503 | ecosystem: Environmental > Aquatic > Freshwater > Lake | place: USA: Georgia | collected...
CTGCTCTGCAGTGGCCTTGGGTTGATTAGATTTCAATTTCATCTTCACTCCTTAGGTTGAAAGATGAACCAAAACCCTCCTTTAATCAAGTACCCCTATTTGTCTCACACACGCTGACGTCGGACAACGATAGCAAACCCAAGTCACGGTACGTAAACGATCAAGATTCATACAGAAAATTGACAAACCTACTTAGTCGCGCGAGGCTGACAGGTCAAGTTCCAATTGAGTCCATTGAGGACGCGACTCGACCAGTCTTGGAGGGAGGAGGTTTTGATACTGTTGGCCAGTACATAACCCAAGAAGTTGAAAACTTTTTGACTGGTTATCACCGAAATTTACAGCAAGGACAGCCACACCATGTGGAAATCATCTTGGAGAAAAATGCACTTCGTACTGTAATCGAGCGCGTCGCACAAGAGTACTGCATACCAATTACCACAACCAGAGGTTATGTATCCATACCACCACGGTACGAAGTGTTTAGACGCTACAAGCGGTCTGGAAAGCCGAAGTTAGTTCTTCTGTACCTTACAGACTTTGACCCAGATGGAGACGAAATTGCAGCAAGTTTTTCTAGATCAATGCGGGATGACTTCAATATTCCAAATATTCAGTCCTTCAAAGTTGCTCTTACCGCTGAAGATGTAGCTAAGTACGACCTCCCAAGTGACATGGACGCCAAGAAGTCCAGCGTCAACTACCAGAAGTTTTTTGATCGGTATGGATCCAACCGTGCGGTTGAACTTGACGCCGCACCTGTAAAACTTCTTCAGCAAAAGTTACGTGAGGCAATCGAATCAGTGCTAGATATGGAAGAGTTTCATGCGCAGGTCAAACAGCAAGAGAACGAAGCCGCAGATATTCAGGCTCGCCGTATTATCGTATTCAAAGCATTGGGGGATGGGCAGAAATGAGACTAGTCCTATTTCTTTTAGGAGTTCAAATATGGAAGTAGTAAACGCCATCAAGCTTAGACATATCGCCCAGCAGAAAAAGCTGATTGCAAACTCAAGCCATTCTGTGAGAACTGAATTTGACATCGCAGTAGCTGACAACATAGTTATTAAATCGTTGGAACTACTAAGACCCAAAGAGCCTCTGAAAAAAGGCTCAGGCGGCGAAATAGTCCCACCCTATGCCTTAGGTATGTCTGGTCTGGAATTAGCCCTCAAAGAGCCAGATTTACTCGACGCTGAAGTCACTATCAAAAGAACTGATTTGGCTGAAAAGGCTGGGGTCTTTGAAATGGCGATCGAGGCTTCTGAAAGCGTAAAAGCAAAGAACTCCATCCAAAGAATGCAGGCCCACCAACTAGCCCTAGCTCACAAGTATGCGATGGAGCTAATGGCAGACGCATCCAAACAGCGAGATCCGATCTTTAAGGTGAAGTTAATGAACTGTAGCGCTCGTCTAATGGAAACTTACAGTAAGGGGGCTCTAGCACTTCAAAGACTTCAAAGTGGAGCCAGCCAAGTCGTTCAAGTCCAACACGTCCAAGTTAACGGACAAGCGGTGATTGGAAACGTAGGGAGGTAAATATGAAAAAAAGAAGCAACCTCATGGTGGAAGCTCGCAAAGCTCTTGCATTGCACCCCAAGTGCGGGGCGAAATGTAAGCAAAGAGACGGGTTTTGTGTCAACCCGGCCATGAAAAATGGACGATGTTACATCCATGGGGGTAAATCAACTGGGCCTAAGCCTAAGCATGGTCAATCTTCGAAGGTGGCGAAAGATAAGAGACGGTGTATCAGTGAATTGATCAAAGGCTTGGCAAAGTTGGCGTAATTGAATTACAAATAATTTTTAAACCCGTCTGTCTCAAACCAATTGAAGACGGACAAGTAATTAAAAATCGCATCGGCTTAGAAGCGCCTGTCTACCCAAAGAGTAGTCAATAGAATATTCAACAACTTGACAGCGTAGTAAAACGGATAAATAATAAATATTAGTACTAAAAAATATAACACGGGAGACTTACTATGCGGTCAATTTTTAGGTTTTATATCACGCCACTCTTCACACTTTTAACTTACCTGTTTGGAGCAGCAGTGGCTACAGCTGCTCCAGTAGATGGGTATCCAAACAGAACAGTTAAATTGGTTATTCCTTACACCACAGGCGCGCATGCTGATTTGCTAGCTCGAACTTTGGCACAAAAGTTATCTGAAATGTGGAAGCAACCCGTTGTAGTTGAAAACAAACCCGGTGGCGGCGGCTCCATTGGTACATTGGCAGGTGCAAGAGCAGCTCCAGATGGCTACACCCTCTTGATGTCTGCTTTGGGGCAGCTTGTAATTTTCCCAGCAATGCAAAAAGTCCCGCCCTATGATGTCGTAACTGATTTTGAACATGTAGTCCCATTGATTCGCACACCATGGGTTTTGTATATCAATAACAATTTACCTGTAAATAATGTGAAGGAATTCATTGCCTATGCAAAATCAAAACAGATTGGAATGAATGGGGCGACTACTGGCATTGGTACAACCCAGCATCTCGCAAATGTGTTATTTGCTAAAGCTGGTGGTTTTAAATCAGAAGACATCCATTACGCTGGCAGTGCACCAGCTCTGCAAGATTTGATTGCAGGTCGTGACGATTTTATGTTTGATTCATTGCTTACTCGAAAATATGTTGCCGATGGACGGCTTAAAGCACTCGCGGTAAGTAGCGCGCAGCGATCACCTTATGCCCCTGAGTTGCCAACCATGATCGAATCGGGATTGCCTGGTTTTGACGTATCCGTTTGGTTTGCTATTTTGGCGCCTTCAAAAACACCTTCCGATATCGTTGCCAAGGTCAATGCTGATATTCGTCAGGCCATGTCTTCTAAGGATGTTCAAGATCGATTGAGTGCAGCAAGTTTTGAATACATCTACAACTCGTCACCTTCTGAATTTTCAACCATGGTTAAACGCGAACACGAACGGTGGACGAAGGTTGTGCGCGAAGCAGGAATTAAGTCAGAATAAAAAATGATCTACGATTTACACTCCCATTGGGGTACTGAAAAAGCGTATCCATTGCGTGGCAAAGCACAGCAAGCTAAGCAAGTTGATATTTGGAAAACTGAATGTCAATTTGTAACGCCGCCAGAAATGGCCGATTACTTTAGAAAAAATGATGTGAAAGTAATGCTTGATTACGGATTCACACGTGAACTTCCGATGCATGAGGTTAGATTGCTTCATGATGAAATGATTAACTTTTCCAAGCTCAATAGTGATGTCGTGTTGGGCAATTGGATTCAACTTAACCCAGACTCGGGACAAGAAGGATTGGATGAGCTAGAAAGAGTTAGGCAAGCAAAGGCTGGCGTTGTTGGTCTTGCTGTTTCTGCAGTTGGCAATCGCAGGCTAATTACACACGATAGTTTCCATCCATTCTATGCGTACTGTGTTGAACACCATATTCCTGTGATGGCCTTTGTAGGTTATACGGGTGTTGGTGCAGGAATGCCCGGTGGACATGGCATCGTTTTAGAACTCAGTCATCCACGCTACATTGATGAATTAGCAGCAAACTACCCGACGCTACAAATTATTGCAGCCAGACCAGCTTGGCCTTGGCAAAGTGAAATGATTGCAACATTGGTTCACAAACCAAACGTGTGGTTTGAATTACATGGCGTTTCACCTAAACGAATCACAGATGAGCTTAAGCAAGAAATTCGTGGTCGGTTAAAAAATAAAATCATGTATGCCAATGATTACCCCATGTTGCACTATGAAAAAATCATTGGAGATTGGAAATCAGAAGGCTATAGCGAAGATGTACTTTCGCGAATTTTTACAAGCAACGCAGAGCGATTTTTAAAAATGATCCAAGGAGCGCAATGACCAAGCCTTATCAACATCCTTTTCGCTCCGATCTTTTTGCAGGCAAGCGTGTTCTTATTACAGGAGGGGGAACAGGACTTGGAAAAGCTGTCGCAAGACGAATTTCACAGCTAGGGGGTAGAGTAGTTATTTGCGGACGTCGCGAAGAAATTTTAAAGGAAACAGCTTTAGAAATTTCTCAAGAAACGGGCGGAGAAGTCATTGCTATTCCTTGTGATATTCGAGACTCTGCTGCTGTTGAGGCCCTCTACAACAAAATATGGGAATCAGGAAAGCTTGATATTTTAATTAACAACGCGGCTGCTAATTTTTTAGCTCGAACAGAAACTTTATCGAGCCGAGCATTTGAAGCCATTTTAAATGTTGCGCTCAATGGCAATGCTTATTGCGCTATTCAAGCGGGTCAACGTTGGATTGCTGGGGGTAACAGCGGTGTTATTTTGAATGTACTTACGACGGGTGCAGTTGCTGGACGTGCATTTACTGTTGCTTTAACTATGGCTAAATCAGCAATGCTAAGTATGACAAAAAGCCTTGCGGTAGAGTGGGGGCCGAAAGGAATAAGGAGCGTTGGCATTGCTCCAGGTCTTTTCCCAACACCCGGAGCTTGGCAGCAACTATTTGATCAACGAAAAGCAGGTGTAGACCCAACTAAGGCAATTCCAGTTGGACGATTTGGCGAACATGACGAATTTGCTGACGCCTGCGCTTTTTTGGTTTCAGATTCAGCCGGCTATATCAATGGCGACATGATGACCATTGACGGCGGACGCGGACTCAAAGGGATGGATGTAGACGATTTATTTGAATGGTCTAATGAGCAATGGGACGCTCTTAAATCAGGTCGTAAACGGTGAACACAGGTGTTAAAACAACTGAATAACCAACCAACTTACGGTGATCTATCATCGTTATTCCATCCCCGCTCTGTTGCCGTTGTAGGCGCCTCAGAAGACCCGCGTAAATTTGGCGGACGCGTATTGGCTTATTTAGGTAAGGGCGAGTGGTCTGGGGATGTCATCCCTATTCATCCAGAACTTGTGCAAGTGCAAGGCAAAAGTGCTTTTTCAAGTATCAGTGCAGTTGATCGCGACATTGATTTAGCTGTGATTGCCGTACCTCAAAAAAGTGTCGCGTCTACGCTCGATCAATGCATTGATGCAGGCGTAAAAACAGCAATGATCTACGCTTCGGGCTATGCTGAAAGCACAGCATTTGGTAAGACAGCACAAACGGCATTAATTAAAAAAGCCCGCTTTGCTGGGCTGCGGATTTTAGGGCCCAATTGCATAGGCGTAGCAAATGCTCAAGATCGATTTGCAGCGACATTTGCCACCATGTGGCAGGATGGGTGGCAACCTCCTGGGTGCACAGCCATCGTTTCGCAATCGGGTGCGATGGCTTCCTATTTTTATGTCATGCTTAAAGACAGAGGAATTGGAATTTCAAAATGGTGTTCAACTGGCAATGAAGGTGATATTGATATTGCAGAGTTTATATCTTACATCGCGGACGACAATCAAACACGAATTGTGATAGCAGCGATGGAGGGTATCAGCAATGGAACACGGTTACTGGATGCAGTACAAAAAATATCTGCAAGCAAGAAACCCGTTATTTTTATTAAATTGGGGCGATCGAAAGTAGGTCAATTAGCGGCAGCGTCTCATACAGGTTCCCTTGCTGGAGAGGAGCGAGTTTTTGATGCACTTATTCAACAAGCAGGTGGCATTGTTGTTTCAACTTTTAGCGAAGCTGTAGATATTGCAAGTGCATTTGTAGGAAGTCCACTGCCTGCAGGCAAACGATTAGGCATCGTGACAGCTTCTGGCGGTGGTGGCATCATGGCTGCCGATAGAGCTGAAATACTAGGCTTGGATGTGCCCGAATTAGAAAGCTTAGTGAGAGACAAAATAGATCCTCTCATTCCAGGTGGCAACAGTCGAAATCCAGTTGATGTGACAGCAATGGTGCTTACCAATATGGATTTGATGGTGCCGCCGATAGTGCATGTTGCTCATTCAGAAAAAACAGATGCATTAATTGTGTTCTTAACTTCAGCATTCCGTTCAGAAGACAAGATTAAAACATTAATTGAACAACTGCACGCACATCAACTCCAAGCCTCTTTCAAACCAATTATTTTTTCTCTTTTCACCTCACCTGCAGGTTTTCAGTTGCTGCAAGCAGCGGGCTTTCCTGCATATTTAGAGCCTGTTAGAGCGGTAGAGGTGCTCGCAGCCTTGTCAAATTGGCAAGATCGGTTGGGAAAAATTAATTTTGTGAAAACGCTAGAAAAGAATTATTTTGTACTTCCAGCTTCAAAGGATGAAGCTAGTTTTTTGTCAATGTTTGCTAGTTTTGGTTTACATGTTGCTAAAACTGTGCTCGTGCATTCAGAACAAGAGGCGATAGAAGCAACTCAAAGATTAGGTCCGGTAGTTGTCATGAAATTATCAGTTCCTGACATGGCTCATAAGTCAGACATTGGCGGCGTCATACTCAATATAGCCAACTCAGAGGATGCAAAAAATGCTTGGTATCAACTAAGTCAAATCTATTTGAAAATAAGTATTGATGAAAAACCAAAACTTATTGTTCAAAAGCAAATGGCGATAGGTGTTGAGTTGATGTTGGGTATGAAAATAGATTCTGATTTTGATAAGGTAATGCTAGTTGGAATGGGTGGAAAATGGGTGGAAATTTTGGACGATATCTCTATTTGTAAACCGCCGATAGAGAAAGATCAGGCCTTCCAAATGTTAAAGTCGTTAAAAGGTTTTCCTTTACTCACCGGTGCACGTGGTTTACCCACAACTGATATAGATGCTGCAGTTGAGGCAATCGTTGCGTTTTCTCAATTTGCCTCCCAAGCACAAGGCATTGAATCAGCAGAAATTAACCCTTTGGTTGTTGGCGTTGCGGGCCAAGGTAGTTGGGCGGTAGATGCAAAAATAAAATTTAACCTATAAATAGAATCAGTTACCGAAATATGTTGTTTCAGATCGATTCACCAGAAATGAATTCCTTCAGGCATGAAGTTAGAACATGGCTTGAAATTAATTTGAAAAAAGAATGGCGCAATCAACTGCATTGCATCGACCCATCCATATTGCGACAATGGCAATTCAAGCTATACGAAAGAGGTTGGGTGGCGCCACAATGGCCTAAGTCCGAAGGCGGAATGGGTGCAACTTTAGATCAACAATTGATCTTATTAGAGGAGCAAGCCCGAATTGGCGCGCCCTATTTGTTTCCAACAGGAATAAATTTATTAGGGCCGACCTTGATAGCCTTTGGTACAGAGGAACAAAAAAAAAGGTTTCTACAACCCCTCCTATCTGCGACGGAAGTTTGGGCTCAAGGTTATTCAGAAACTGAGGCTGGATCAGATTTGGCCTCTCTCAAAACAAGTGCAAGTATTGAAGGTGATTCATTCATCGTGAATGGTCATAAAATATGGTCAAGCTATGCTCACCTTGCAGACTGGTTATTTGCAATCGTTCGGACAGATCCTAAAGCCAATCAAAAACAAGCAGGCTTGTCGATGCTGTTAATTGATTTAAAAAGTCAGGGTGTCAGCGTATCTTCTATTCGAACCATCGCTGGCCATGATGAGTTTGCTCAAATTTATTTAGAAAATGTCAGAGTCCCCAAACAGAATTTACTAGGGCCATTGCATGGCGGATGGAAAGTCGCCAATCATATTTTGGTTTCAGAACGACTTTCAAATGGAAGCCCTAGAAATTTGTGGATTGTTTGGCAAAAAATAGTCAAAGTTGCAAAACAAACCGGCACTTGGAATGAACCTATCTATAGAGATCGCGCGGCTCAGTTGGAAATTCGTTTCATGACTCATCTGGCTTGTTATCGACAGGCTGTTCAGGCGGTGAAATCAAATCATTCGATCGATATGTTGGCACCCGTTTTAAAAATTTCAGCAACTGAATTGCTGCAGGACTTCAATTCCCTTTTACTTGAAGTGGCTGGAAAAAAAGGGGCTCAACAAGTGTTTGAGTTTGATGACGGAACATGCATTGATCTAGTTCCAAGTCGATTGCTGGCTCGACGCGGAAGCATCTATGGCGGCAGCAATGAAATCCAACGAAACATCATTGCAACGCGTATATTAGGAATGCCTAAGTCATGGTGAATTTTTTTGATACACCCGAACTTAACTCGGACACATATTTTCAAGCAGCATCAAAATGGTTTCAAGGTGAAGATTCATTGCGGCAAGCACGCGCTCTTATTGACGGTGAAATTCAAGAAAGTGATTTATGGGAGTCTTTTCAAGAATTTGGCTTGATAGAAATGATGGTGACTGAAGCAAATGATGTTGAGCGCGCCAAGATATTCAGTGGTGTTTGCCGCGCTGCAGGCCGTAATCTTTATATCGGGCCAGTATGGATAAATCCTAATATATTGGGTAAATCATCTGAATTTGACCATCCTCAAGCTGATGGAACTGGGGCGCAGTGGCAATCCCATATTTACTTTAATAAACCCTTGTTAGGATTAAGTGAAAAGGCTAATTTACTTGAGCTTTCACATTTGCAATTACTGGGCAATTGCGCCAGATTAATTGGTGTTGGTGAGCAAGTTATTTCAATTTCAACAGAACATTTAAAAACTAGACATCAGTTTGGAACAAGCTTAGCTTCATTTCAGGCCTTACAACACGCAACGGTTAATCAATATACAGACTTAGTTTTGGCTGGCTCGTTGTTGTCTCAGTTAGTTGCAAACTGGACAGATGTTAACTTGAGAGTTTCGGCACTCCATGCTTTAAAAGTGTCGTCAACATCGGCTTCAATAAATGCTTGCGACCATTCAGTTCAAATGCTTGGAGCCATAGGGTTTACGCATGATTGTGATGTAGGTTTGTATCTGCGCCATGCATTGACACTTGCTGCGCGTGATGGAACTGTTCATGCACACCGTCAAAAATTTACGCAATGTGAAGTTAATTTTTTAACCCATCAATAAATCTATTTTGAGTTACCCTGATCTGAATTTAAAAAGTAGCCTGAAATGCCCTTTCTCCGCCGCATCAAATTAATTAAAATCATCCATAGACGTTCAAATTTTGGCCTCCTCTTCCCTTACGCTACATCCACGGGGGTAAATCAACTGGGCCAAAGCCTAAGCATGGTCAGTCGTCTAAGGCTGCAAGAGAGAAACTGCAAGCTGTACGCGAACTAATAAATAAGATGAATTAATTTCAAAGAAATGCGTGGGTTGACTGAGACACCTCGTAAAACGACAATGCTCAACATGCTTGCAAATTTCAATCAACGTTTATTCAGGAAATCCTACTGGTTTCAGTTTCGAGCGGTGCTTTTAGCAGTTGCTTTGAACTTATGTGCTCTCAGCCTTGCACTTGCAGAGGATCGCAGAATCGCTCTCGTCATTGGTAACTCAAAATACCAAGAGTTGGGCACTTTAAAAAACACTATCAACGATGCAAAAGGAATCGGCAGTCAATTATCTGATCTAGGTTATAGGGTAACAATGCTTACTGACGCCAACGAAATTAGTTTAAGAAGAGCAGTTCGTAAATTTTCAGCAGATTCCGAGAATGCTTCTGTTTCGGTAATTTACTATGCTGGTCATGGCGCGCAAATTCAAGGTGAAAACTACATATTGCCAACTGATTTAGATATTCCTCAGAGAGAATCTGACATTCAACTTTCATCGCTGAAAGTTGATGATTTAATAAATTCAATTAAATCTAAAATAAAAATTATTTTTCTGGATGCATGTAGAGATAATCCAGTATTAATAAGAAATTTATCAAAAGGCAGGGGGTCTTTTAGAGGTGGATTAGCCCCAGCAAGAGAAACATCAATTGAAACCAGTTCAAATGGGGTATTCATCGCATATGCAACTGATGCAGGTAATGTCGCACTTGATGGTGAAAATCAAAATAATAGCCCGTTCACGACTGCATTAATTAAGCATATTAAACAACCAGTTTCTATTGATGATATGTTTTCTTTAGTCACCAGAGATGTTAGGGCTACCACTAAGAATTCTCAAAAACCATATAAATATGCTTCTTTAGATGGAATATTTTGCCTTACGAGTAAATGTGGTAGCTTTAGTCAAGAAGCAACGCCAAATACACAATTACCATTGGACAATTTATCTAAAAATAATATCAGTTCTAGTAATCAGAATTGGGTATTATTTAATACTGCTGGTGAAAATCATATTGAATTATGGTTTATTGATAATACTTCCATTTCAAAATATGAAAATCGTACTTGGTTTAATTTGAAAATATTACAAGATAAGGACAATCCAAAAACAGAGAAGAAAAAGGGTCAATTTTCAACTCATCAAATGGTCATTGATTGCAAAAGTTTGCAGGGATCAATCGTAAAATTGCAAGAATTTTCTGAGCAAGGCGCTAAATTGAAAGATACATCATTTGGTGATCCTAGATCAATTGACCTAAATTTTGACTACAGCAATAATAATTCAATCGGATTCTCAATTGCTGCAATCGCTTGCGATGAAGAAAAATATAAAAATTTCCCAACTGTTGCATTTTCAGAAAATGATGGCTGGACTAAATTTTTCTCATTACCAACAGATATTGATTTTTATTTCAAACAAAATTCCATTAAAAGAGATGGTAATTTTTCCAAATTCTTAGCTGGTTATAAATTTCTCAAAGAATCAAATTCTAACAAATTAGAATCATTCTATGGAATGGGTCTTTCTAAAATTAATAATAATTTTCAAATTAAACATTCAATTACATATTTGAAATTTGATTGCGTAAATTTTACGACACAACCTGTAATAGACCAAGCGTATTCTGATAACGATAAGCTTATTATGTTTACTGGTTATCAAGAGCATATAAACAGACCAGAAAAGATAATTCCATCATCAGCATTTGATCAATTAATTAAATTGGTATGTAAATAATAACATCATGAAAAATTTAATTTTACTATTAGTCGGTATGAATTCTTTTTTCTGTTACTCACAGAATTTTTCTACCTATCAGCTTGAACCTCAAAAAATTGAACCAAGGAAATCTAGTAATGTTGGCAAACATAATCACATCATAGATGTGGCTTCTCAGAACTTGATTAATACTCGAATCAATACACTGAATGTTGTTAGTAAGCTGCAAAATGCTGATCAAGGATTTAGTGGGGATTCGCGGGGAGTTCGAGATGCGGCATTATTTAAAAGTATCGCACCATCTGTTGTGCTAATTGTTACCAAAGATGGACTTGGTACGGGTACGCTGATTAATAATAATAGAGAAATCCTTACTAATTGGCACGTAGTCGGATCTAATAAAATTGTTTCTGTTATTTTCAAACCTGAAAAAGATACTCAAAAAGTCTCAGATTCTGAAGTAGTCCAAGGAACTGTAGTTAAGTTGGATCAACAAGCTGACCTAGCCCTAGTTAGAGTTGCAACCATTCCATTAGGACGCAAGCCAGTTCGACTTGGCAATGATTCGGACATTCAAATTGGTCTGGACGTTCACGCCATCGGACATCCAAAGGGTGAATCTTGGTCTTACACCAAGGGTGTTATCAGCCAATATAGAAATGACTATGAATGGACTGGCGGAGACTCTTCTGGCAAACATCAGGCAAACGTAATTCAAACTCAGACACCAATAAATCCCGGCAACTCTGGTGGCCCATTAATTTCGGATAACGGTTTAATTATTGGAGTAAATAGTTTCAAAAACATTGATACCGAAGGTATAAATTTTGCTGTGTCAATCGAGGATGTTCGTAACTTTCTAAATCGAAAAGAAAATCGACTCTTTCCTCCAAGTTATGCAAAAAGTAAGGCGGAGCCAAATTGCGAATGGAAAGTCGTGTTTCAGGGGAAATCAAGTGATGGTAAGTCTGAGGTGACAACTTATGACACAAAATGTGATGGAAACGTCAACGTTGAATTGCATTCACCTTATGAAAAGACTGAACCCATTTACATGAACATTGACAGAAATTTAGATAAGCGAACTGACTTAAAACTGTTTTCTTTTAAAAGGGACATGAAGTGGGATCTGTCCTTTTGGGATGATAACTTTGATGGTCAATGGGATAGGGTTGGATATCATGAAGACGGCAATTCAAAACCAAGTGGTTATGAAGACTTTTCTAGTTTCTCAGTAAAAACCAAGAAATGAGTCTTAGCCGCATCAGTTGAAGTTAGGGTTTACTGCCTTGCATTGGGTCGTGCTGACCTTACAAGTCCCGAAGGCAAGTTGAGCAAGGGCGTGATAGCCGCTGTAGCTGAATTTGAACCTAACTTGCTGATAGAGCAAAAAACAGTAAGGCTTGTTTCAAACAAGGGCAACCTTTTTGATATGTCTTATGGTATGTAAGAATTAAAAAAGACCCGCAAGGGGCTTATTCATTGACTGTCTGGCGGAAGCGGTGAGATTCGAACTCACGGGCCCTTTCGAGCCGCCGGTTTTCAAGACCGGTGCAATCGACCACTCTGCCACACTTCCTGCGGGTCAAATTGTAACCTTGTTCCGAGCCCAATTTGG
>Ga0214919_10009690_pt1 | contig 12383 bp, 14 predicted proteins | sample LL1503_MetaG_FD_177994 | JGI IMG/M metagenome (GOLD analysis project Ga0214919, IMG submission 177994) | Freshwater microbial communities from Lake Lanier, Atlanta, Georgia, United States - LL-1503 | ecosystem: Environmental > Aquatic > Freshwater > Lake | place: USA: Georgia | collected...
ATATAAAACCAACTAATTTAAATATGTTATCATCATTTATATTTTTATTATAATAATAATTAATTATATATTTTTTAGATACTTTGTATTTAATACAATAATTATCATTATAAATATATTTATAATCAAAAAATGGTAAACTATAAATATCATCATAATCTATAAAATCAACTAAATCAAATGTTGGAATATCTAATTCTAATTCAGTATTAATTTTAAAATCTTCATTTGATTGAAAATCTGTTATTAATGGACAATTTAATTTTATTGACATTTAATTAATTAATTAATTAGCTAATTAATTAGCTAATTAATTAACAAAGTTAATTTAATTAATTCAATTTTTTTTAGAAGACTTAATTAATTAATTAATTAATTAATTAATTAATTAATTAATTAACTTAATCAACAAATTTTAATTGAAAATTAAATGGAGATTCTTCAGGAGTAAAATAAGTAGTTGAAATATAATTTAAAAGTTCATCTTGAGATGAAAAATCAGGTAAATTAATATCAGAACTGATATCAGAATCAGAATCGATACCATATATAGTATAATCTCTTATATTAATATTATACATATTATATATTTTATCATAAAAATCATACATAGTATGATTATAAATAATTTTTTCTATGGAAGGTTTATTTTCTATATAATTATAAGATTTATCTGAATTAACTAGAAAACAGATACTATTAATAATAATAATCTCATCTAGAATAATTTTAATAGAACAAATAGGATCATTATTATTTTCATTATAAAAATAATAAGTATATTTTTTATCATTATAATGATAATATAAAAATGGTCTATCAAATTTATAGTCATCTTCATTAAAATAAGATTTAAACCCCTGTAAACTAAATTTTTTAGTTGGATAATAAGTTTGACTATAATAATAATCAACTATATATTTTTTATACATTCTATATTTAATACAAGTAGTATATTCATGATCTAAACGACTAAAAAATGGTAAACTATAAAATTCATTAAAATTTACAAAATCAACTTCAACTCTTATTGAGTCATCTTCATTTAAAATATCTAAATTATTTAAATTTTTAAATGAATCGATAATTTTTAAATCTTCATTAGATTGAAAATCAGTAATTAACGGACAATTCAATTTCATTGACATCTAATTAAATTAAGTTAATTTAATTAATATTAATTTAATCATTTTTTAAGAGTATTTGATTCATTTAAATAACAAAGCTTTAGATATCTAAATTTAGATATCTAAATTTAGTCAATAAATTTTAATCCATAACTAAATGTTTCACAAGGAGTAAAATAAGTATTTGCAATATAATCAATTACTTCATTTTTTTCATGAAATTCAGGTAAATAAATATCATCTAATTCTATACTATTTTCATTAGAATTATTACTATTAATTTCATTAGAACTATTTATAGGAAAATTTATATAAGTATTATTTATTCTTATAAATTTATCTAGTTTAAATGCAATATCATATATTTTTATGTTATAAAAATAATAATGATAATATTTTTCATTATGATCATAATATAAAAATGGTTTTTTAGTATCATAATCATTTTTATTTAAATAACATAAAAATGCCATTAGATTATATTCATAACCAGATTGTTCATTTCTTAAATAATAATAATTTATTATAAAATTTCTACTATTAATAGTAGTAAATTTATAAATATCATTATCATTATAATAATAATAATCCTCATAATCAATAAATGCTAAACTATAAAAATCATATCGATTAAGAAACCTACAATGTTCTTTTACTATATTAAGTGGAAAATCAGATAATTTATTTAATTCACAAGGAACATTATAATCAGAACTTGATTGAAAATCAGTTACTAACGGAAAATCAAATTTGCAACTCATTTAGTTAACTAAATTAATTTAAGTAAATTAAATTAATTAATTTCATTTTTAAAGAGTATTTGATACAAAGTTTAATTTAAATCTTATTTAAATTTATTAAATATTCGGTATGAATTTATAATGAGATATGACCGCGTAAGCGGTCATATCCCTTTATATAATTTATACACAATCCGGGGCTATGGGGGCTGGAATAATTAACATGAGAAAATCAACGCAAAGAGTTGATTTTCACATGTTAATTATGAACAGCCCCCACGAGTGAATGTTTCTGTCATTCCAATAGGAGTAACTAATGAAAATTTAATAAGATTATTTCTTGCATGATGATGCAAACTAGCTATATTATCTACACCTAGATATGACATACAACTTCTAATACCACCATTTAGTCCTTTTATAATATTAATAACATCTTCTTTAATTTCAACAAAACCATCAACACCTTCTGGATTAAAATTATTATCAACTGTATCATTAGTTTCTAAATGAGCAACAGTTGAAGCCATTCCTCTAAAGTATTTACATTTTTTACCATCTTTTGTAATTGGAATCCCTGGGGTTGCCATAGTTCCAGCAAGTGTTCTTCCTAACATTATAGCACTGGCGCCAGTTGCTAATGCCTTTGCCTTATTTCCAGTTTTACCTAAAGTTCCTCCATCAGATATAATAACAGCATGATATCTATTACCAAATTGTTCATTATCATTTTTAACTTCTCTAATATAATTATAACATTCATTTACTGCACTCCATTGTCCTTTACCTATTCCTGTTTGAAGTCTAGTAGTACATATACTACCAGAACCAATTCCTACTCTAATACAATCTGCTCCGCATTTATCTAAATATTCAAAACCTTCTCTATTGCATACATTACCTGCCATTATTACTAAAGTTGGATAAATATTTCGTATTTTTATAATAAACTCACCAACATTAGTATTATATCCATTTGCAACATCAATACATACTAAATCAATCCCAGCATTTACTAACATATTTAATCGTTGTAACTGATTATATTCATCTTTAATACCTATTGCTGCACCTACTAATAATCTACCATTATTATCTAATGCACTATTTATATTAATATTTTTTTTGGTAATTAAACCTTTTATTGTAAAATCATTATTTACAATAGGTATTTTTTCAATTTTGTATTTGTTAAATATAAATATAGATAATTCATTTAAAGAACTATCTATATCGCATGACATACCTAATGAATCAAATAAATTGTTATATTTAATAATTGTAGGAGAATCATTATTTAATGGTGTCATTAAATCTTTAATATAAATATTTAATTGGTTAATATAATCATCTGTATCTCTTTTTGTAATAATTCCAACTAATTTATTATCATTATTTATAACAAGATAACTAGTTTTACCATATTTTTTAACATTAAACATATATGTTTCTAATGTATCAGTATCTAAAATAGTATACGGATCATTAATAATAAATTGTTGATATTTTTTTACTTTTCTAACTTCTTCAACTTGTTTATCTATAGATAAATATCTGTGTATAATACCTATTCCACCATTAAGTGCCATTTCAATTGCCATTTGCGATTCTGTAATTGTACTCATACAACTAGATATATAAGGTGATTTTAACCATAATTCTCTAGGATATTTAGCAATATTAGTACTTAAATCAATAGATGATCTTGATTTAATATTTGACAACAAAGGATCCATAAGAACGTCATCAAAACAATATGATTTATTCATGTCTAATATTTAATTTAATTAAATTAAATTTAAATGCATTTAAATTTACATATAAAAATAATGGAAATATAAACCATAAGAAATAATGGTGCAAACTAATGCAGTTGCTAAATAATAGATTGGACTTCCACCAGCATATAATGCAGCCCCCGGAAATATAACAAAAGATAATACAAAAGCTAAAAATAAAAACATATAAAAGTCTAAATGTGGATGTAATGAATGTGATTCACGTAAATGTGTTTGAGGTACTTCATATGGTCTACGATGAGTTTCAAAATTTATTCCACCCATGCGTCCCATGTCACCCATGCCACCCATGCCACCCATCCGTTCCCCCATATCATTTATTGGTCCTCTAGTATATCTAACTCCATCCATACCTTCAGTTACATTTGCACCTACATTTGCACCTACATTTGCACTGACATTGCCACTTGTAGAATCCATACCTTCTTTAGTATTTAATTCATCATTATCAATAAATGCATATGTCATACTTAATATATATATATAAATTTAAATTTAATTTAATTTAAATTTAAATTTAAAATTAAATTAAATGGAAACAAAACTTTTAACAACAAATAATAAACATTTATTTATTAATTGTAATTTTAAAATTTATCAAATTAAATCTAAATATAATGATACATTATCAATTAATAATGATATTATTAATGTAACACCAGATATTCCAATATTATTGTATAATAAATTTTATAAATCACTAAATATATTTTCTACATATAATAATATTTTTTTAGAGGTAACTTTTATTAAGGCAAATAAAAGAAAATATATAGATGTAGTTGAATCTGATTTAAATAGTTCAAATTATACGTGCAATATACATGATAATGATATTAATATATGTCAAATATATGAATGTTCTGGAGATATATTATAATTTATATATATATATGACAGAATACGAAAACCAAGCTGATTTATTATTTAAAAAATTAACATCATATAGTAGTTATATTTTTAATTATGGAAGTGAAATTACATTACTAGAATTATATACTAAAGCATTGTATGAATATAAGTATTTAAATGATAATATTAATTTTAATAATTGCTTTAATAAAGCAATTAATTTAGCAAATAAATTAAATATTACTGATAGTAAAGTATTACTTTTAACATTATACTTAGAACAGAATATTTCAAGTATTACTGGTACTACTACTAGTTCAAGTACTAGTTCAAGTAGACTAAGTAATTATTCAGATATTTTAGCAGAAATACACAGAAGTAGATATAATTATGGAGCAGAAGGTAATATATATTATAAATTATATAAATTATATACTGATAAGGTAAATAAACTTAATTATGCAAACAAGGCTATTAAATCATATAACAAAGGTGGATTAACTAATACATATAAATATATTGAATTGAATCAATATATTAATTCAGATTAATATATTAATTCAGATAAAAATGATTTAATTAATTAAATTAATTAAATTAAATTAATTTAAATTAATTTAATTTAATTCATGGATAATTCTGATGATGAAAATATATGTTCTTCATCCGAAAATGAAGATAATTGTGAATTAAATGATCTAGACGATATAGATATTGATGATGAATTGGAAGAATTAGATGATATAGATTTTTTGCCAGAAACAGGAGAATTAGTTCTTATTGTGTGTACATGTAGAGCTATATTAAATAGTTATATAAATTTAAATTTAATTGCTAAAAATTTAAAATTAACTGAAAATATTGTAGGAAAGAAAATGATAAATGTTATAACAGAAGGTGATATTAAAGTTAAAAAAAATATTAGATCAAAACGAATACAAAAAAAACAGAAAAAAAGAATGGATTTTTCAAATCAATTAACATTAATTGTTAATTTATATGAGAAATATTCTCATGATTCTAATATTGAAATTGAAAATAATACAGAATCGAATACTGATCCATATTATTTAAAATTATTGAACGATGCATTGACAAGACGCCAAGAAAAAAATATTTCAAATGGAAAATCAAAAGATTTCGTTCAGTTAAATTTAAAAATATTTGGAAATGGTAAAATAATGATAACAGGAGGATTAACAATTGAAGAATGTAAAAAAGCAGTTATGTTATTTCAAGAAGCATCAATTGATTTAACAGATTATATACAAATAGATGTATCACTTGAATTAAATGATTTATTTATCAATGTAAATGATTATTGTAAATTTATTAAAAATTATCATTTACATATATTAAAATTATTTACAATATTTGAAATTGATGTAGATTTACATATTGATTTAATTATTAATAAAAAAACCAGTAAAAAATATGGTACTTATACAATTAATGAATTTATGAATTCATTATTAACAAGTACACCTGAAAATATAAATAAATATAGTAAACTTATTCAAGTATTTAAAATAGTACATTTATATTATCCAGATAAACTATTATTAAATTTATTAAAATCAGACGATGAATTTATATTATCATTAATAACTCAATTATATAATGGTAATTCAATTAAATTTCCAAGTACTTTTACTAAAGACATGTATATTAAAACACCTGAAATGTCTATTCAAAATTATAATACAATATTTGGATTGAACTATAATATTGATAGAGATCAATTAACAATTAATATTAATAATAAATATATAAATGCAGAAATGGATCCAGTACGATTTGATCCTTCATCATATCAAGGAATTAAAGCAAAGTATATTAGTAGAGTTGGATGTATTATACCAAATTGTAAATCAACTGGATCAAAAAAATCTATTGTTAAATGTTTATGTAAAAAATTATCATTTTTAATTTTTCAAAATAAAACTATTGTAACAGGAGGAAGACATTGGCCTCAAATTATGGATGGATACAATAAAATTAAAACTATTATTGAAAATGAATATGATGATATTAAAATTAATGAAGATAATAAAAAAGAGAAAAATAAATTACCAAAGGAAATTGAAATAAATGGACATTTATATTTAAATAAAAATATATTAATATATGAAAATCCTAGAAATTTATTTATATTAAAAAATCTTGGACACATCTAAATTTAGATATATTTAAATTTAGATATATCTAACTTAAACATTGCGCCAATATAATATTTCTATCATTATACATTAAAAAATCATATATGTAATTAATAGCTCTTATTGTAGGTAAATTTTTAATTTGATCATATACAAAATCAGGACTAACATTATTTATAGGTCTATTTAAATTTTCTTTGAAGTAATTTACACAATCTTGTTTATCTCTTATATTACAAGACATAAATAGTTTTGCCATACACTCAATTATCATTAGAGTTTTATTTGAATTATAATCTGACATGATTGAAATTAATTAATTAATTAATTGAAATTAATTAATTAATTAATTTCATTTTTATCGAAGATTTGATTTAAATTAGATATATATATAACATATATATGTTATATATATGTTATATATAATTCAAACAAATTACAAAAAAGTAGATAATAAATCACTATTAAATGTAGTATCATTTAAAACAAAAACAGAATATTCTCATATTCACGAGGAATCAATCTTAATAATTTTCGCATTAAAACATGCAATTAGTATGAATTATAATGAGATAATAATAAAAGGATATAAAATTGCAAATAACTTATATAAATCATTAATTATTCAATTATCATATTTAATACATTCATTTAATAATTTAGCTAATATTTATGGATTAAAGAAAGGATCATCTAATAATAGTATTAAATTAACTGTATCCATTGATGATTTTATAAGAAATGAAGAAATAAATATATATCAATTTAAATTATCAGACCAAGAATTAAATGAACTTAAATTAATATTAGAAAAAATTCCATATTTATATATCTGTAATTGTTATAAGAATTTACATACATTTACATATGAATCATATATAGAATTTATAATTAGTAAAATGAATTTGAAAACATTATCAATAACAAATGAATTAGATTATAATAAATCGAATTCAATATTATTTGATGATAAATATTATTTATTTTTATATCCGATTCATAAAAACGGATTTAAAAATAATAAAGAAATGTTTGATAATTATCTAATTCATGGAATAAATGAAAATAAAATTCCGAATGAGTTAATTTTAAAAATTAATTCAACATTTTATGAAATAAAAAGTTTAAATGCACTATGTCAATTCAATTCATGTCAATTCAATTCATGTCAATCAACATTTATAATATTAACAAGAACTCACAATAGAAAAGATAAATTTATTCAAACATTAAATTCTGTTATGTCGTGTATGTCAGATATGATAAATATTATACATTATGTAAGTTATGATAATAAAGAAACATACGAATATGTATCAAATTTGAATTCAGATAAATATCCATTAAGATTAATAAATTTAATAGGAACTAAACTACATCCAAATGAATATATAGATGAATTTTATAAAAGAATAATTGAAGATAAAGTAGAAGGATGGGTTCTAGTATTAGATGATGATGATCTAATAACAACACCATATTTATTTAAAAACATAAGTAAATATTTAACAAATGAAAATAAATTAATAATATGGAAATTGCATAGACCTGATAAATATATATATCCTAAAGACTTAAATAATATAAAAGTAGGTGATATAGCAACATGTTGCTATATATATCATAGTTCTTATATAAAAACAGGATATTGGGGAGCAAGTAGTATAGGTGATTTTGGTTTTTTTAATTATTTAATCAAATATAATAAAAAAAAGTTAGAAATTAAATATTTAGATTATCCTTTAACTAGAATAAATTATGATACAGAAATATCTGGTTGGTCGTGTGAAAAATAAATATGATTTAATTAAATTAATATTAATTTAATATTAATTTAATTAATTAATTAATTTAATTAATATGTCTACTATTTCAAAGGAGCAAGCAATTATAATAATTAAAAATGGAAAATTTTATTTTCCAGCTAAAAATCATTATTTAGAATTATATAATCCTACTGTCAGTTGTGATTTTTGTGGAAAAACAAATATAGAATCATGTGTAGGACATTTACAATATGATTTATGCTTAGAATGTGTTAATAAATTAACAAATAATTATAAACAATGGACATCAATGCCTAAACCATCTACAGACATAAGAACTTACATGGAACAAGATATATTTAAAGATCAAGGACTTCATGTAACATTAATGGCACAATCTATGTTTAAACCAGATTCATGCAATACATTTATGGAACAATCTATGTTTAGAAGAAATGTAAATGTAAATGCAAATGTAAATGTAAATCCATCAAATATAGGTTCAAATATGACTTATTCGCAATTTGAACCTACATCTGATAATGCAAATTCAACTTCAAATGCAAATTTAAATGCAAATTCAAATTCAACTTCAAAATATACAACTAGAATGTTTGAATTTAAAAAGGATTAATTTAAATTAATTTAAATTAATTTAATATGTATTTAGTTTTTAATAAAGGACCATTTAATTGTGAATGTGATTATGAATGTACGTGTCAAGATCGAGATGAAATAGTACCAACTATATATGATACTAAATCAAAACCAATAAAAAAATATGTATTTTCAATTCCTTCAAATACATCAGAAATTAGTTATACATATTATGGATATAATATATTATATACTAATAATCCATCATATGAAGGAACATATTTTGATGAATGTGATTTTGTATTGGAACTTGAATCATTAAACATTAAAACATATTATAATATGTGAATATAAAGATATATATAATGAATTAATAACAAAAAAATATTTAGATAGACCATCAGATTATCAATGTTCACAATTAGCATGTCCATTTAAAAAATGTATAACTATGAATATTAAAGATATGAATAACTATGAATATGAATAAATAAAATTGATTTAACTTTGATTTAATATTTAATTAAATTAATTATTTAATTTAAATGGGTGTAATAAAAATAAAATATAAAAATTTTATATTTGATGATATTAAAAATAAAGAATTAATTTTACAAATGTTAAAATATGAAGATGAATTATATTTGAGTGATAAAGGTCAAGAAATTATGATAGATCATGGAAATAATATTACAAATAATTTAGGTTCGAAAGCTATACAAAGATTAACATTAAATAATTTTGGATATTTATCTGACGATGAAAATTTATCAATATATCGTAAAATATTTAGTTACTATTATAATAGTCCTAACGAATATGATGAAGATATATTAAAATCAGTATATTACATGAGAGAAAATAGAATATTATACTATAAAGAAAAATCTATTACTATTAAAAGTAAAATACCAAATATTAATATATATAAATCAGATGGTAAAACATTGACAGATATATACACAAATTTAAATTTAAATTCTAAATTTTCGTTAATAGCAGCATTTTCAATGAGCTGACCTCCATTTATGTGTAGATTAACTAAGTTAGTTAGTTTACTACCTAAATTAAAAGAAAATAATATATCATTAATATTAGTTCAAATATGTGAGGCACATACTAAAAAATGGCCTTTAGGTATGAATAATCATCCAGATGAACAAAAAACATTTGAAGATAGAGTTAATAGAGCAAATGAATTTATAACATCATATCCTTCATTTAAAGAATATGTATATATTGATAATTGGAATAATGATTTTGAAAATACATTTAAAGCATGGCCAGATAAATACTATTTTATTAATGATAAATATGAAGTATTAAATACATCTGAATATGATATAAATGCTATAGTCATAAAAGATTATGCTGATTTATTAAATGAATTAATTAATGAATTAAATCATAAATGATTTAATTCATGAATTTAATTTAATATTTATTTATATCAATGATAATTTAATTAAAAATCCATTTAGGAATGATTAAATTTGATGAAATATATAAATAAATATTAAATTAAAATAAAATTAAACTTTGTATTTAAATTTAATTTAAGAATAATTAATTAATTAAATTAATTACATAATTATCTAATTAATTAAATGTGTGGAATATGGTTTTTATTTGGAGATATTTCAAATCTCGAAGGATATTATGAGAAGTTTATGAGTATTAAACATAGAGGTCCAGATAGATCAACATTAGAAATATTAGATAATACTATTTTAGGTTTTCATAGATTATCAATTAATGATTTAAGTATAAATGGAGATCAACCATTTAAGTTAGAAACAGATACTTCAATTATATATTGTATATGCAATGGTGAGATTTATAATCATGTCGAATTAACTGAGAAATATAATTTACCAGTTGTATCTAAATCAGATTGTGAAGTATTAATTCATTTATATAATTTAATTGGCATTGATGAAATGGCAAATGAAATAATTGGAGAATTCTCTTATATAATTTTAGATATTAATAAATCAAGCAACATAATTAAATTAATTGCATGCAGAGATAGATTTGGTATAAGACCATTATTTATTTCTGAAAATACAGATAACAGTTCAAAAGCGAGTTTATGTTTATCTTCAGAAGTAAAAGGTTTATATGATATGAATAAAGCCAAAAGATTTCCACCTCGGCATTATTTACAAACAACATTAATACCTGAACTAGGAATATGGTCTAATATTGAATATAAATGTTATTGGAATTTAGAATCATTTAGAAATGTTAAATTTCAATATGAATTAAGTAATATAAGTTTAATTAAAACAACATTAATTGATTGTTATAAACAAATGTTAGAATCAGATAGACCAATTTGTGCATTTTTATCAGGTGGATTAGATTCGTCATTAGGAGCATCAATTATATCAAGATTATTAAAAGAAACAGGAAAACGTTTATCAACATTTTCTATAGGATTAGAAAGATCAACAGATGAACAATATGCTAAAATGGCAGCAGATTTTATAGATAGTGATCATACACATATTAAGTTGACAAAGGAAGATGTTATTAATTCAATTGAAGAAGTAATTAAAGTTACAGAAACATTTGATACAACAACAATTAGAGCATCTATTGGTCAATATTTATTAGCTAAATGGATAGCGCAAAATACTGATTATAAAGTGGTATATATAGGAGATGGTTCTGATGAACTTACATCAGGTTATCTCTATTTTCATAGAGCTCCAGATTCTATAACATCCCATAATGAAAATATTAATTTATTAACTGATATTGATTTATTTGATGTGTTGCGTGTTGATAGAGGCGTTGCATCAAATGGATTAGAAGCAAGAGTACCTTATTTACATAAATCATTTGTTGAATTATATTTATCTTTTAATCCAGATTTAAGACATCCATCTACATTTGGTATTGAAAAAGGATTATTGCGTGCTGCATTCAATGATCAAAATGATCCTTATCTACCAAAAGAAATATTATATAGAAAAAAAGAAGCATTTAGTGATGGATGTTCAGCTATTGATGATTCATTATTTAAAATTATTCAAGATTATTTATATACATTGGGATATACAGATGTAAATGGTGTAGATAGAGAAATTAAATATTATAAAAATATATGGGATAAATATTATTCAAATAGTTCATTAGTGCCATATTTTTGGAAACATAAATGGTCACCTGAGACAAATGACCCATCCGCACGTACCCTTGCTGGTGGGGACACTCATTAATTTGCATTAAAAAAGACCGCTAAGCGGTCTTTTTTAATGCAAATTAATTCGCGTCCCCATAGCCCCTCGGATTTGTGTGTAAATTTTATAAAAGATATGACCGCAAAGCGGTCAGA
>Ga0214919_10009691_pt1 | contig 12380 bp, 20 predicted proteins | sample LL1503_MetaG_FD_177994 | JGI IMG/M metagenome (GOLD analysis project Ga0214919, IMG submission 177994) | Freshwater microbial communities from Lake Lanier, Atlanta, Georgia, United States - LL-1503 | ecosystem: Environmental > Aquatic > Freshwater > Lake | place: USA: Georgia | collected...
GAGCAAGTTTGGTGATAATGGATTTATCAACAGTGGAACCGCTGACGCAAACACTCAGATCCAGTATTTCGGCGGAAAATCGTTGTTCTTCAATGAGGGTATAGCCACCCGAATGACCCTGAACTCAACGGGGCTGGGCGTGGGGGTGAGTCCTGCTGGTACTGGCGGTTGCTTGCAGCTAAAGAGCGGCATCACCTTCCCCGCTACTCAAGTCGCTTCGTCCGATGCGAACACTCTGGATGATTACGAGGAGGGGACTTGGACGCCGACGGTGAGTGCCACATCGGGAACTCTAACAACCACAACTGTAAATGCGGCATCCTACACTAAAATCGGCAGATTTGTGTCGGTACAAGTAGACATTTCAATCGTAAACATTGGAACCGCTTCGGGACTATTGCTATTTAGCCTTCCGACGGGATTAAATCAAGTGACAGATGCTAACGTAGGTGTTTTGAGAGAACTCGGCGCAACTGGATCTATGGGGCAGATTATCTATCAAAGCGCAACGCAGGTGGCAGTTGCTCTTTATAATAACGGAACGCTTATTGTTAACGGATACAGGTTTCGCGGAACATACACATACACCACAGCAACCTAATTTATGATTACCCTCTCTTGGATCATCGAACGCCTTCTCGTTAAGCCCACCGAAGGCAGTCTCACCGATGTCGTCATCACCGCCGACTGGCGTTGCAACGGCACTCAGGATCAATACAGCGGCACTTGCTACGGCTCATGCTCGTTCGCTCCGCCGTCTGGTGAGTTCACGCCTTACGAGGATCTGACGCAGGAACAGGTGCTTGGTTGGTGCTACGCCAATGGAGTCGATAAGACCGCCATTGAGGCAAACGTGACGCAGCAGATCAACGATCAGATCAATCCGCCCGTGGTGACGCTGCCGTTGCCGTGGGTGCCGGTTGTGGTTGCGGAGCCTGTGGTTGTCGTTGACGCTTCTGTCGCATGATCAAGATCGAACTCACCCAGGAGCAGGCCAATAGCCTCCTCCAACTCATCGACATTGCGGTTAAGGCTGGTGGCGTTGCTAACGCCCGTGCAGCCCTTCCGCTTGTGGACCTCATAGTCGCAGCCGCACAGCCTAAATCCGAGTAATGGAACCAACGAACAGCAGCACCAGCCCTGGACTCAGCCTAGCAGCAGCGGCAGGTGCCACCGCTGTTTCGTTTATCCCAGTGCTCACCGACTGGGTTCGCCTTATCACCGCGCTGATTGGCTTACTTTGCGCCTGTTACGGAGCGTATCGCTTATTTAAATCCAAATGAAAAACACGAAAACAACTCTCGCTGGTGTAGGTGCCATACTGGTCGCTGTTGGAGGAGCCTTACGGGCTGCCTTTGATGGTGACCCTAGCACCAACATCGACATCGCATCTACCATCGCCGCGGTGACCGCTGGTATCGGCCTGATTATGGCCAAGGATGCCGACAAGAAGCCGGAATGAACGTCATCGAGCAGATCGTGACAGCTATTCTAAAATGGCTGACCGGCCTGGCTAAAACTGAACCAACAGCCGAAGATGCCAAACCAGACCCCGAGCTTAAACAAAAGCTGCTGGATCGCATTGATAAGTCTGGCGTCTAGCTGTGGCTGCGCCACCCGTGTGGTCTATGTGCCTCACGGCGAGCCTGTACGTCTGGCTGAGAGTGTTAAGGCACGAGTCTGGGTCAAAGGTGCAAACGGTGTTCCTGTTCTCTCCAGGAACCGTATAACGCTCGCAGAAGGTTGGTACGCTCTCCCTAAGGAATAAAATCATGGCCCAGCAAACGATCAACATCGGCACCATCGCCAACGACAACACCGGGGACACCCTCCGCGGTGCCGGTGAGAAAATTAACGACAACTTCGACGAGCTGTATGCCGCGGTGCCGCTGGTTACACCGAGCACCTGGGTGCCGACGCTGACCGACTCCGGAGGTGGCCGCACTTACGCCATCACCACCAACACAGCCCGGCACACGTCCATCGGCTTCGTGACTACCTTTACCGCGGACATCACCGTCAACTCGGTGACCGGATCCGCTACGGGCAACCTCCGGCTATCACTACCTGACGCCGTGACCTACGCGGCCGCCGCCTCGGTATGGCTGACCAACGGCACCAACCAGGCCAAGACCTCAGTGATCGCTCGCCTAATCGCCGGCACCAGCTACCTAGAGCTGTCTGCTTTCGAGACCGGAGCAGCCACTAGCCTGGCCGCCCATCTCCAGGCCACTAGCCGACTCATAGTCTCCGGCACGTACTTCACCACCTGATGACCACCATCGGATCGAGTCTCCAGCAGGGCATGGCGGTGCTCCAGCAGATGCTAGGGGCTCCGATGTTCATCTGGGAAGGCACGTCGATCCGGTGCATCCCGGCTGCCGTCAACGATGCCAACGTGCCCATCTCCGGTGGGTTCCAAGACAACGTGACCTCGAGGATCCCGGTCATGTTCTCCGACTGGAAGACCTGCGATTCGACGCTGGTCTCGATGGACTCGACGCTCTACACGCTCGACCAGGGGACCACATTCTCCAGGCTACTCAAGGAGGACGGCCTATTCATCCTCCAGGAGAACAGCGACCGCATCGCCCTGACCTTCTGCAAGCCGAGGCCGGTGGTCGGTAGGACTCTGGTCTATCAAGGCCGCACCCTCCGCATCCTGTCCTGCCGTGTGGATGCCTCCGGCGCCTACTACAACCTGGAACTGGGGGCCAAGACCAAGTGAGGCCTGTCGTCAACATGACGGTCGACTCGAGCAACTTCGATGCTGCCATGAAGCAGTATCTGCTGACTACATCGCGCGATCTTCACAAGGCGATCAACAGCCGGTTCTTTTACCTGATGGTCAGGCTATTCGTCCTGGTGCCGCCCAAGAGCCCAGGCCAGGAGCGTCGCAGGATCGCCGACTACCTGGGTACGCCCGTCGGTGACATCAACCGCAAGTCTAAGAAGACGGGCAAGCGGGTCGGCAAGTCTCGCATCCTTCGCCGGGTGCATCTCATCGCTCAGTCGAAGGAAGCTAAGGGCGGTCGCCGCGGCCTGTATGGCGAAGAGATGAAGGCAGCAGCCTCGGCCCTGATGCGGAAGGCCATCGGGTCCGTCGGCTATCTTCGCAGCGGTGTGGTGAAGATGATCCGCGTCTACAACAAGGGATTCAGCCAGTTTCAGAGCGCCAAGTGGAAGCCGCTTTCGAAGCCTCCCGGCTACAAGGCGCCGAAGCAGACCAACGCCGCCCTGGTCTCACTTGCCAATCAGTACGGCCTCAACGAGGAGAACGTCGCCACGCACAAGGGCACCAAGGCTCGAGGATTTCAGGCTGTCCCAGGCTTTAACCCGACAGCCTCGGTAGTCATGACTGCCGGTGTGGCCGACAGCCAATACAACCGGGTGGCCGGCATCTACAACACGGCCATGCAAAAGGCTTTCGACGACGAGACGACTGAGATGATCAATCACATGACCGAGGCCCTCCTGGCTAACGGTAAGGTTCTCGAAGATAACGGGATTTCAATCAAATGAACGCCGTAGCCCTAAGAGCAGAACTTGCAGTCGCTGACTACCTGGCGGCCGCTGATTGGTCGGCATCCGGCGCCGGCACGCCCACCTGCCTGACGTCCTACAGCCGCGGCCTCTACGACGACCCAGACGACCAGGACGTCATGCCCAACTTCCCGCGCTTGGTTGTCTCGACCAACTCGGCCAGGCCAATGCAGCGCACCGACTTAACCTGCGAGGTCGAGATCGCTGTCGAGTTGCAGCTATCGGCCGACGACACCGACGAGGCTGCAATGCTGACCACCGTCCAGGTGCTCGACAACCTGATCCTGCCGCTGTTCGACGACGCTGGTGCCTCTGCTCTCAATGCGCCATCAAACGACGCCAGCGGCCCCTTTACAGGGCAATTCGCCGCCCCTCTGGACTTTGGGGCATCCTCAATCTCTAATCGGTCCAGGACGTTCACAAGGACCTTCACCCTCTACTGTTCGGCAACCATCTAACCACCCACACGAATGGCTAATTCACAAGGACTCGCATACCAATTCGGTTCACCGGCTTCGGTGACGATGTTCGACACCGATAACGCAACCGCAGTTTTCACCGCCCTGGCGTCGATTGAGAGTTACGACCTGACTCACGAAGCCGACACCGAGGAGGTTCGCAACAGCGGTGGTGAGACAGTCGGCCACATCGGCTACAATGAACGGGTGACTCTTAACCTGAACCTGATTCCCTCTGGCGCTAATGCAGCCGCCGCTCTGGCCTTCTGTTCACTGGCTCCGGTCAACGGAACGGTTTCCATCACCGGCGCTCCAGTGATTAAGATGATGGGCACAGCCGACATCCTAAACACCGGCCGGTTCATCTATGCCGGCGGTGGCTCGGTCAAAATGACCCAGAGCGGCAAAGCCATGGTCTCGATCACCGTGAAGAAATTCAAGAACCTGACCACCGGCGCCGCTGTCGCCCTGAACGTGTGAGCAGCCTGGCCGCCATCCTAAGTGCAACCGCCAAGCCCTGTCCGATGGTGATCGGGCTCCGCATGGTGCCCTTTACTGTCGGCCATGCCATCCTGCTGCATCGGCTGGGATCGCCATTCGTCACCGGAGGCCGGGCCACCGCTAACGACCTGGTCGAGGCTGTTGTCGTGTGCAGCCAATCCGCCGAGGAGTCGATCAAGACCATGGCCTCGGTGTTCCGATGGGTGCCGCTTAGGCTGATGCGCCAGAAGGTCAGCAAGTCCGACCTGGTCAAGGAATGCCAAATCCTCCAGGAGTGGATTGGCGACAAATCCGACTGTCCCGAGGTTCTACGGCAGCCAGGTGCAGGATCCAGGGAGGCCGCTATGCCCTGGCCTGAAAGGCTGGTGGTCGGCCTGGTCGACATTGGATTCACCGAGGAGACGGTTCTAAATATGCCGGTGACCGATGCCGAAAGGTTCTTCCTGACCAATGCCGAAATGCACGGTCAGGTCGAGCTGTGGAACAATAAGAACGATGCCCTCTGGCGCCTGGGTCAAGAACGGGAGACAGTAAGGAACTAACAAATGGCCATTTTTTCACTCATCGCAAAGCTCGGCCTGGACGGTTCGGCCTACGAAAGCGGCCTTAAACGAGCCTCCAGCATGACCGACAAGTTCCGGTCATCCGTTGGGGCCCAGCTAGGCAGCGCGCTATCCGTTGCTGCTATTGGATCCTTTGTCTCCAAAGTAATCGACACAGTCGATGCCATCGGCGACCTATCCGAGCAGCTTAACATTAGCACCGACGACGTGCAGCGCCTCCAGGTGCTCGCAAGCGAGACAGGTGTTTCCTTCGAGTCCATGGCCAAGTCGATCACAGCAGTCGGCCAGGAGCGCCTCAAGGCTATTGAGGAGGGAGGAAAGGCCCGGGAATACTTCAAAGCACTCGGCTTTTCAGTCGCTGAACTTAACGACAAGAGCATCTCGAATATTGACCTAATCTCGAGGATGGGCCAGGCCCACAAGGATGCAGGCAGCAGCGCACAGACTCAGGCGGCCATGATAGCGATTCTCGGCGAGAAGGCATTCAAGGCCGCGGGTGCAATGGCTAAAATCAAGGAGATCGGTCCGATCAATCTGATCTCAAAAGAGCAAATTGATTCTGTTGGAAAATTAGCTGATCGCATGGACGAGATAAAACGGAACATTATTGTTTCCGCAGTGCCTGAGATCAACTTCTGGGCAGACGCAATTGAGCGTGCCGCTAAAGATGCTAAAACAATGGAAGATGGATTGCTTGGATTTTTTCAAACACTTACATTCAAGGGATCAATTGTAAAAGCCGGTTTGCAAGAAGCGCTTGCGTCACCTCAAGATGTGAACAGAAGTTTCGAGGCATTACCAATCCAACGCGGCACCATCGGCACAATAGACAGCAGGGTAAAACGCGAGACCTCAATGTTCTCAACGGAAGCGCCTCCTGGATGGGTTAACACCCTGGTGGGTCAAATCAAGATTCAGACCAACGAGACCCGTGCAATCCGAGTAAACACCGGCAGAACAGCTCAGGCTGTCGAATAACATGGCAACGCTTCAAGGAAAACCAATTCCATCGCCGGTAGCCTACGATTACATTGAGGTCAGCCGCGCCTACGAGAACAACGGCACAGGCCGGGTGGTCCAGTTAGTTTTCCGCGGCGACAAGGATACCCTCCGCATCGCATCGGCCCAATGGGTGGCACTGGGCGCCAAATACAGCATCCGCGAGGACGGCCCTTATTCCGAGGCCACCGTTACAATCGGAGGGAGTTCCTTTGACCCTGGAACACCAATCCAAGATCAAGCGGCCCCACCACCGGGAGAAATAGCGGACATCCGCTACGAGTTCCGCACCGACTACCTCGATGTGTCGGTGTTTGCTCTTCCAGCAGTCGACAAGGAGGCAAACTCGACAGGGAATCCAAACCTTTATAAGCTGGTAATTGAGACAGCCGCTAAGAACGGTGAGATTCTGTCTCAGAAGGAGACCAACCTCGGAAACCCAACGACTTTTCCGATGGCGAACAAGGTGTGGCAGATGCTGTACCGAGGCCAAGACACGTTCCCGATTGCCAGAGTCAGTCTGACCAGAATAGCTACCTTCAGCGGCAATCTAGGCCTGCCTCAAGTTCCTAACGGAATCCCGCCTGTCTACACGCCGCAATCGTTTACTGAGAATTGGAATTTGCCATTTTCTGTGCAACAAATGCTTCCTAGAATTCCGACCGATCCAGCCACGGGGCAAATATTAGCACCCTACGGCACAGTCTGGGGCTGGAAACAGACAAACTACTCGACCAGCCTGATAACCAAAACAAACCAGGTCGAGCAGGTCATCGCATGGACTTTCGCACCTTACGACACACTCATCTATCCATTCTTCTGAGTAACCTTTAAAAAACACATACTATGGCAGACGAAATCCAAATGACGGCTCGGTTGTACGCCTCTAAAAACGGCGCTTACCTCCCAAGCGTAACCTACACCAAGAGCGCCACCATGGTCGGCACCGACATGGGCAGCCAAACTCAAATTATCGGCTATGCTGCTGTCGAATCGCTTAACGTGCCGACAGACGTGTCGTCTCCTTACAAGCTGTTGATAAGCAACCTAGACGCTACCAACTTCGTTCAGCTTGGTTTTGTGTCGGGCACCTATACAATGCGGATTCCCGCTGGTGAAACACTCTTGATTCCATATGTCAGCGCCACCATTTACATCCGAGCAGATACGTCTGATGTAACGATCCAAGCCACCTTCTGCGAAGTTTAACGCACCAACACTATGGCCAACGAAGTCGAGATGTCCGCGCGGCTTTACGCCTCCAAAGGCGGCGCCGTTATCAACTCACTGTCCTACAGCACGGTGGCCAATATGACCGGCACCGACATGGGGCAGCAGACCCAGGTGGTCGGCACGACCGACGAGGCCCTAGACCTGACCGCTGACCTTGGGACGCCCTATCGGCTCCTGGTGGTTAATCTGGACCTAGTCAATGCGGTCTCAATCGGACCTTCATCACCATACTCGTTCCAGATCCCGGCCGGGCAGTTCATCCTGATCCCTTGGGTGGATGCGACGATGTATGTCAAGGCCTCCAACAGCCCCGTGAAGATCTTCGCGCAGTTCTGCGAGATCTGACAAGCCATGGCCATTCAACTGCCCTCAAAACTGGCCGAGACCGGCCTTAAGGCAGACCATGCCCGAGCCATCAATCAATTGATCGAGGCCGTGCGACGGGTCCAGCTTGTCGCCGGGCCTGGCCAACGGGTCGAGCAGAATGCCAACGGCACAGTGCTGAAGACCCCGGTGATGTCGAGCACGGTACAGACTTCCGAGGAGTCTTGGTTCTATTGATATGGCTTTCGCCACAGATCGAAAGGACAAGATGTTCACGGCCAAAAACCTGAACGATCTGTATTCGCGCTTCGACCAGAAATGCTCTCAGGCGTTCAATGGTATGGGACCGCTGTTCGCCAATTCAGCGGCCGGAGTATGGCAGGGTCAATATCCTTACGGTGTCTGGTACGTCTATCGGAACAACCCTGATACCTGTAAACGACTCAGGGCTGACAACGCTGTAGGGCCAGACTACATACCAGGCATCGGCAGCGACTGGCGCGACAATCACAACCAACAGGCATCCAAAGATGCGTTGTCGACTCTTGAAACCAAACATCAAGACGTGGTCGGCGGCCAGGTCTACGTCGATCACTGGGTGGCCGGTGGCGACCCATTCACATGCGACGTGGCTGCAATTCACTACAGCTTCGAGCTGTTGACCAGGAAGATCGGTGGCATCAAGTACGACGTTCACCTTGGCTATGACGCTCCAGCAGGATCGGGCCTTACGTCCTATGTCCGAGGCAGCCTGGGTGCTGGTATCGACCCTACACTGCCTCCTGGTCGGATCCACAAGCACCGGCTGGCTGTCGCTGAAATAGCTATGGAGGGAATCTCCGAGTTCAAGATTCTCAACACCTACCAGCGCTACGACTGCTGGCGGATCCATGCGTGCGGTCAGAGTGGCGTGACTGTTTTTCTCCAGAATCCCGACGAGAGTTCCGAAAGACACCTGGTCGACCGCGGATCCTGTCGATCCTTCCGGCGCCGGCCGGATGGCACCTGGGCAATCCGGTTTCCAGGAGGTGCAGTCTGTCGCTATTTCTTCCCATACTTCAGCGGAGACATCCCGTTCCTGGCAGAAGGGCCTCCGGCATGGTCAGACACTGTAACCCAGTCGGAGTTCCTGACTTTGGAGAGATCCGCTCAGGCCAACAACGTGGCCAACCCGTTCATCATGTTCGAGTGGCGCCGAGTCATGGGAGCGGTGCACGACCCATTCATTCCGTACGATCCTCGGCAAATTTACACTGGAGTCTATGCCGACCCATCTGATGCAAACACCACCATCGGTGATGCCGTGTTCACCTGGGGACGTGCCCGGGTAACCTACAGCAACTCCGCGGGTGATGTTACTAAAGACATCATCAAGCTATTCTCTGGCGCCAATAATCTGGTTGGAAACCTTAGAAGCCTCGGCATCACCGTCAACAAGACCGCCACCAATATCGAGCTGTCGAGCACCAGCGGCCTGATCCGAATCTACCCAATCGACGCCAACATTTTCACGACTACGGCAAACCCATATTGGGAAATTGGTTCCAGCCCAGTCACCATATCGACCATCTATCCGGCCCAATACAGCATGGGAATGGATCCTATGCTCGGACCAGGCACCTACACCTGGGACGCCGGGAATGAGCCCACCATATTCGACTCGATGCGGACTCTTAGGCGCAAGATCGGAGTCGAGATCGGATTCTTAAACGTCTACACCCAGGTCGACGATATCACGGAGGAAAAAGTCTCGATCATCAGCATGACTCCGATGGGGCTCATGTGTCGCGCGGCAACATCCACCGGAGTCGGAGGAAGTTTACTGAACAATCTGGAGACAAAGGCCACCAATGAGAGCCTTTACATCGAACAACGGCCGGCTCAATTCGGTGTGGGTCCATGGCAGAATTGGCTGTATACGTCTGGCACGCACATTTTTTACCTTCAGGTGCCCGGATCTTCTACAAGCGCTCAATGGTCAAACATCCTGCCGGCACGCAACCCGTCGCCTGGAGCAGCGGTGCAGGCAGTTAACACAGCCTTCATTCCACCAGGAGGCCCTTGGGGATTCTCAAGCTCAGTCTATGATTTTGAGCAGGTGAGGGCCTACGACATCAGTTTGGTTGGAGGAACCGACGACCGACCATGGGGCGCTGACTTCTGGAATAACAAATGGGGAGGCCCTAATGGATCCGATGCCTCCGTGCGCATCCTAGGAAGACCCAACAAGACCGAGCAATACGCCTATGTACCAACCGGCCCAAACAGCTCTTTCGTCGACCTGGTGGCAGCAGGCAAAGACGACGTTTTCAAGGACGGACGCGGAGCCTTGTTCGCATCGACGGTGCCCTTTAAATCGTCGACCTATTCGCCGCCGTATCGCGATAACATGACGCACATCTGCTGGACAGGTGGCGTCGAGCAAATTGGCTTTGACCTGCCCTACACGCCGATAGAAAACCCATACCTCCCAGGTGGTGGCCCATTTTTCCACAAGATCCCGAAGTCACCATGGCTGTGGGATCTCATGGAATGGTCAGTCAACGCATGGACCAGATCGGTGCCTTTATGCAATGGTCAGGACTGTTGCCCATTGTACGACGCCACGGGAACCTTTCGAGTGCTCGGAGTGCTGACGGTGGGGATGGTACTCCTTGGGACATCAGGCCGAGAATTTGGTGGCACTTTTCCGAGCTTTTACATCACCGAACAGGTTCACGACCTTTTAATTGCCAACGGCATTGTCTGCTATCAAGACCAGGACTCAGGCGGAAACGATTACTGGTATGTGCCAGCAGCCAATCTGGCCTCATTTTGCGCGATTAACGGTTTTATTGCCTACAATTTTGATACCGAAAACGGTCAGCCCTACGCAAGCCCTCCGGTTGTGGCCACAGGATACGACGTCAAACGCAACTATAGCTTAGGCGAGACCAATCAGCTTTCGAGCTACTACGATCCGAATATCTCGAAGCAATACTGGGAACGATTACGCTACGTCAACCTGCGCTTGGGCAACGATACCGTAGGTAATCCGATCCAAAGCTGACCCCTGTTTGACCCCTGCAAACATTGGGTTTTCTCTCAAATCTACAGAAAAACAGTTTTCTCTGTAGACGGAAGGCTTGGCATCGCCCATCTTGATCACGTCGAAGGCAACAACAGCAAACCAAAGCAAAACATGAGCAACATCATCACCGTCCAACTTCCGACCGAGACCTCCTACTGGGGCAGCACTGCCACCGAGGCTGATGTCTACCGCATCATCGGCAACCTCGAGACGATGATCCGAAGCCAATTCCCTGACGTCGACTTTGACTTCCAGCATATGCAGGAGCCTCGAGGCCGCGGGATCTTTGGAGACGACCAGTCGCTGATGGATTCCATCTACCAATTCATCCAGGACAACTGGACCGCCGCCCTCTGACAACCTTAGCCCCGGGTGGGGCCTAAACCACCTCCAGGGGCGCGACTGGTCAACGCGCAAACCACAGCAACACCACAGCAATGCACAGCAATGAACCTCAACAGCTTAATCTCAGCCCTGATGATCGTAGAAAGCAGCAACAACGACCTGGCCATCGGTGACCAAGGCCGGGCCATTGGATGCCTCCAGATCCACAAGGCCGTTGTCCTGGACGTCAACCGGATCACCGGCAGCCATTACCGGCACCAGGACATGACCAACCGGGTACAGGCCAGGGCGGTGTGCGAGGCTTACTTGAAGCACTACGGCAAGGGCTGCACTGCCGAGCAGTTAGCCCGTAAGTGGAACGGAGGCGGACCCCGCGGAGATAAGAAGCCGGCCACCGAGGCCTATTGGAACAAAGTCAAAAAACAAATCAACAACAACACAAAATGAAACAATCCACAGTAATAGAAACTATCACGCCTCACATTGCTGAGTTATATCTTAAGTTTAACAATAACAACAGGCCATTAAGGAAATCACACATTAGAGAACTCGCCTCTGATATGACGGTAGGTAACTGGCAGGTGACACATCAGGGTATCGCCTTTGACATCACCGGCAGATTGATCGACGGTCAGCATAGACTTCACGCCATTATTGAGGCTGGCGTTTCGATTCAAATATCGGTCACTAGAGGATGCTCTGCTTCTTCGTTCTCTATCCTTGACCGAGGCTCAAACCGCAGCCCATCAGACATTCTCGGATGGTCAAAGAGAATCACCGAGGTAATGACATTAGCACTAAGGATTACAACTGGAACAAATCCAACGGTAAGCAATATAAAATTATTACATGGATCACGATTGTTTAAAAATTGTGAGATTCTCCTGAATCATTGCCCGACAACCAGGTCAGTGATAAGCACTGCAGGAGTTAAGCTGGCCGCTTGCGTCCAAATGGCGGTGCAGGAAGACTGGAATTTCGTTACCGATCAGTATAGGGCACTAATCTTACAGCAGTACCACGACATGACTAAATGCTCGCAGGTATTCAATAGACAATCTGAAGATAAGCGAATGGTAAGAGAAGAGTTGTTCTGTAGGGCGATGTTTGCGTTTGATAACCTTGAGGTTAATAGGTCACATATAATAATCACAAAAGACATCATTGCTCAAAAAAACGAAATAGTTCGACGCATAGTAAACAATGAAACATCAGGGTACTTTGCAAATTAAACCCAAAACGATAAACGTGACACCAAGCACCCACCAAAAACTGCGAGCCTACTGCCTCGCCAACGGCCTCAAGATCCAGGCGGTGGCCGACCATGCGATCTTGGCCTGCTAA
>Ga0214919_10009692_pt1 | contig 12380 bp, 6 predicted proteins | sample LL1503_MetaG_FD_177994 | JGI IMG/M metagenome (GOLD analysis project Ga0214919, IMG submission 177994) | Freshwater microbial communities from Lake Lanier, Atlanta, Georgia, United States - LL-1503 | ecosystem: Environmental > Aquatic > Freshwater > Lake | place: USA: Georgia | collected 2015-03-15
TAGAAAAAAATGGTGATGTAAAAGTAAAAGTAACCTTAGGGGGTATTATTTCTTCTAAAAAAGGAATTAACCTACCTGATACAAAAATTTCTTTGCCTGCACTTACTGAAAAAGATTTAGAAGATGCTGCTTTTATTATTAAAGAAGAATTAGACTGGGTAGCCTTAAGCTTTGTAAAAAGAGTAGCCGATATTGAAATGCTAAGAGCCATCTTAGACAAACATAAGAGCAAGGCAAAAATTATTGCTAAAATTGAAATGCCTGAAGCCCTAACCAATATCAGAGACATTATCATTTCTAGCGACGCCATTATGATTGCCCGCGGCGATTTAGGCGTTGAGCTTCCAGTAGAAAAAATTCCTTTGATTCAAAAAGAACTCATTAGAAAATGTATACACCGTGCTAAGCCTGTGATTGTGGCAACACAAATGATGGAAAGCATGATTGATAGAGTGAAACCTAATCGTAGTGAAATTACCGACGTTGCCAATGCGGTAATTGAAGGTGCTGATGCGGTGATGTTAAGTGGAGAAACGGCTACAGGTCAGTTCCCTGTTCTAGTTATTGAGACCATGCGTAAAATTATTAATGAAGTAGAAGAACATGGTTATAAATACAACCGTTCTGAAGACTTAAAACCACAACCCCATTCTCCTTCCTTTGTAAGTGATGCCTTATGTTATAGCGGTTGTCAGTTATCTGACGAAAGTAATGCACAAGCATTAATAGGTATGACACAAAGTGGTTATACTGCTTTTATGTTAAGTAGTTTCAGACCTAAATCACCTTTATTTATTTTCACCAAAGAAAGGAGCTTAATGAATCAATTAAGTTTAAGCTGGGGTGTAAAGGCATTCTACTATAACAAAGAAGAAAGTTTAGATAGTATTATCAAAGACCAAATTCAAATTTTAAAGAAAAGTGGTTTTGTCAAAAAAGATGATATAGTGGTAAATACGGGAAGTACGCCTGTTCAATTACACTTACCTACTAATATGATAAAAATTACCAAGGTAGATTAATATAAAAATAATTTTATGCTAGAATCTTTTGAAAAAATTCCTGTTCAGATTTACAAAAACTCAACGGAAGGGTCTAATGCTGTAGCTGCTCAAATAGCTGCACTCATTAAAGATAAGCAAGCAAAAAAACTACCCTGTGTTTTAGGAATGGCTACAGGTACCACTCCAATTTTATTGTATAAGGAATTGGTAAGACTACATAAAGAAGAAGGACTTAGCTTTAAAAATGTAGTAACCATTAATTTAGATGAATACTACCCTATTGAAAAATCGGCTTACCAAAGTTATTGGAGCTTTATGCACCGTCACTTATTTGATTTAGTAGACATTGACCCTAAAAACATTCACCTCCCAAATGGAGAATGGACAAAAGAAAACTTAAAAGAATCTTGTATAGCCTACGAACAAACTATTGAAAAAATAGGCGGTATTGATTTACAAATATTAGGCATTGGTAAAAATGGACATATTGGATTTAATGAGCCAGGTTCTAGCTTTCATTCAAAGACTAGAGTCATTCATTTAGACCAACAAACTAGAATGGCGAACACCTATGAATTCCATGATTTAAATAAAGTGCCTAAACTAGCTATTACAGTAGGTATTAGCAGTATCATGAAGGCCAAAAAAATAGTTTTACTAGCCTGGGGCGATAAAGCTTCCATTGTAGCTAAATCTATTGAAGGGGATGTAACAGAACAAATTCCTGCAACTGTTTTACAAAATCATGATGATTGTACTTTTGTCATTGACGAATTAGCTTCCTCAGAATTAACAAGAAATAAGGCACCCTGGTTAACTGGCTCCAACGAATGGACACCCAACATGATTAAAAGTGCAGTCATTAGCCTAGCTTTAAAATTATGCAAGACGGTGCTAAGTTTAACAGCCGACGATTATAAAGAGAATAGTTTATCCGACTTACTGGTTTTAAAAGAATCGGTATACGATATTAATTTGCAAGTGTTTTACATGTTGCGCGATACCATTACGGGATGGCCAGGTGGCAAACCCAATGCAGTTATTCCAGCGCATCCAGAGCGCAGTGCACCAAATCCAAAAAAAGTGTTGATTTTCTCTCCCCACCCCGATGATGATATCATTAGTATGGGTGGTACCTTTATGCGATTGCAAGAACAAGGGCATGATGTACATGTAGCTTATCAGACCAGTGGCAATATTGCAGTCACCGATGAATTTGTTACACGCTTCTTAGATTTTGCAGTAGGATTTGAAGACCTATTCGGTATTGACAATAAAAAGAGTCAAGAAATTTTAATCAATGCACGCAAATTTTTAGCCGAGAAGCAATCTACTCATTTAGACACCGCTGAAATTAGAGCTATTAAAGGCTTAATTAGAAGATGTGAAGCCAAAGCCACTTGTAGATATGTAGGTTTAAAAGATACGAACTACCATTTCTTAGACTTGCCTTTTTACGAAACTGGTACTATTGATAAAAAACCAATGAGTGAGTTAGATATAAGAATCACTATGGACTTATTAAATGAATTAAAACCTCATCAAGTATATTGTGCAGGAGATTTAGCGGATCCACATGGTACGCATAAAGTATGTTTAGAAATTATATTTGAAAGCCTGCGCAGATTAAAAGCATCTGGTGAAACTTGGGTGAAGGATTGCTGGGTTTGGTTATATAAAGGCGCTTGGCAAGAGTGGGCTGTTTCTGAAATTGAAATGGCGGTACCTATGAGCCCTGATCAAGTATTAAAAAAGAGATTTGGTATATTTATACATCAGTCACAAAAAGACAGTGTTCCTTTCCAGGGCACCGATTCAAGGGAATTCTGGCAAAGAGCTGAAATTAGGAACGCCAATACAGCCGACTTGTATGCAAGTCTAGGATTAACTAAATACGCTGCTATAGAGGCATTTGTGAGATGGCATTATTAGATAGTAGCCCTTATTTAGGCTTTTTACTTTGGTAAAATGGTATTTTGAAGTATATTTACAACCCCTTTAACTAGGGAAATGGCTGCGTAGCTCAACTGAATAGAGTACCTCACTACGGATGAGGGGGTTTTAGGTTTGAATCCTAACGCGGTCACCAAGCCTTCTCGATTTATCGGGAAGGCTTTTTTAGTCAAATAAGCTTTTCAAATTTTCTGAATATCTGCGACCTAAAGAAGTAGACAAAGAGAATTCAATTGTCTGAGGTCTTAAGTTAGAGGAAGTTAAGCTATTACTATAAATATCATAAGTAAGCCCTAATTTAAATCTATTATGCATTAATCCTAGATAAGGAATTAAGGCATCCTTACTTCTGTAAAAGCAGCCCACGTAAAATCGATTCATTTCATTATTAAGAGGTACTCCCACAGCTGCACCAGCATAAAAAAACTCTTTTTCTAATCTGTTTTGGTAGTCTGCATGAAATAAAAGAGTCTTATTGTCTGTTAGTTGATATTCAAGATTAAATAAAGCTAAAAATTGATAATTTTGATTAGGCTCATTGGTAATAATAGTATTGGTTGTTCTATTCACTAGAAATTCACTTGCTCCTATTTGGAAAAAACTTTTTTCAGATTGATATCCATACATAAAACCTGCATTGGTGGTATATTTAGTTGGATACTTACTTATGGCCTCTAAACTGGAAGGATTAAAAAGTCTACCGGAATAATATTGATCTCCAAAGCTTAAAAGAGATGCATCTAAAGTTCGTGTAAGAATAGAATACCCAATCCCTAAAGCAAAATAAGATGTTTCTTTTTTATTAAAATAAATTCGATAAGCCAAGCTATTAGAAATTGAATTGGTTTGCAAAATACCATTTAATACTTTTTCTGAGACTGCTTGTATACCATACCCAAAACTATTATTAGGACTTCCATCAATTTTAAAAAATCCGAAGTCAACTGCAGCACCCGTCGTATAAAAGGGGTCACCTACTCCCGCATATTGAGTTCTAAAAAAACTTTGAAATCTATTATTCATACCAAAACCCACTGCCGCAGGATTAAAAAATTGAGTAGACATAAACCCTTGAGAATTATAGGGCGTTTGTGTATATCCTACCTTTGAGTATGAGTTGAAGAATATAAAAAGTATATATATATATTTTTTCTTCATTTATCTTAATAAAATAAAGGAACCCGTTTTTGAAACAGGTTCGTCTTTATAAGTTACATAGCTTATAAAATAAGTATAGGCATCCATTTCCTGGGGATTACCATTCACATTACCATCCCATCCTTGATTTAAATTAGTAGTTTGAAAAACAATATTTCCCCACCTATTAAATATTTTTAAAAAATTAAATACCTTTAATCCTGCCCCATATTCAATTTTAAGTATATCATTTAAATTATCATTATTAGGTGTAAATGCTCTAGGGATAGATACTACAACTAAATTTGAAACATCCATTATATATATATCTTCAACCTTACAAGCAGTTAATACTTCAGTTCTTGTCAAAGTATAATTAATCGATTTATTACTTTTAAATAATGGGTGCTCAATTAATGGATTATTTAAATAAGTAGATGGATACCATTCAAACTGAGTATAGCCTGGATCTTTTCTTAGTGGACTTAATACTGTGTCAATATCTGCTAAAACAAACAAAGTAAAACTGGAAGGCGAAATGGGTAATACTACTTTAACTGAATCTCCTTTTAAAAATTGTTCATATTTAGGACAATAGTCGTTGGTGATGGCTAATTTCACCATATAGGAACCAGTGGCAGCATAAGAATGGCTGATAGCTTTTGCTTTATCAAATGTTTGAGTGTCACCAAAATCCCATTTAAAATAAATATTTTTAGCATCTTTAGCATTTGTGTTTAATGCCAAGGGGGTATTAATGCAAATAGTAGGGTTATAACTTAGCGTATATTTAGGAATTATTAATTTTCTGATATAAATAGGATCTGAAAATAGTGAATTACACTGTCCGTCATTTACTTTTAATTTGTAGACACCTTCAGTCGAAGTGGAGAATGTATCTATTCTGCTCGCATATAATAACGCATCATTTAGTGTCCAATTAAACAAATAGTTTCCTTCCCCTTTCAAAGTAATGGGATCTTCATTACATATAATGGTGTCTTTTGCTTTTAATAAGGCGGTTGGAATTGCTTTTACTTCTAGTAATTTCAAATTATCATAATCATAAGTACATTGTTTCAGGTCTTTTGCAGTAACAGCAATTTTAACATTACCAGGTGCAGCCCCAGTTAAAATATTATCTTTAAAAATTGCGGCTGCATTATCAGTTTTCCATTGATAGGTAAAAGATCCCAGTCCTCCCTGTATGGCTGCTCTAAAAGAGAGTGTATCATACAAACAGGAATAATCTTTAGCAGAAGCAATGGTTATTGAAGTGGGAGGCGGCACAATGGTAATAGAAGTAGCAGTATCATCTGCGCAAATTCCTCCTGAATAAGCCATTATTTTAATAGTAAAATTCATTTTCCCAGGGTATACAAAATTTTTATACAAATGCTTGTAAGATTTATCAAAACTGGGGTTTTGATCTACAGTCGTATCAGCTAAATTCCTATCATAATCCCAAAATATAATGATCTTACCAATACTACCAATATCTACGGTAGACTTATTCACTATTTCCACCTCTTTATTTGAACATAATGCTGTATCATTCACTACTTTAAAAGTAGCATTAGGGAAAGTACCATTTACTGTAAACTTAACAGCATTAGAGGCTAAGCATCCAGCCTTACTAGTAACTTCCAATGAAACAGTATAATCGCCTGTATTGAGATATTTGTGTTTAGGGTTCTGAATAGTATCAGTATTAGCCGTACTGGAGGCATCACCAAAATTCCACTTATACCTGAAATTATTAGATAAATCAGCAATCTTAGTACTGTCTTTAAATTGAGCAAAGGGATCTAATAAACAAACCTCAGGTAAGATAAAACCTACTTGAGGGATAGGATTATTTTTTATGATTTGACTTTGCTTGGCAATACAGCCATTTTCAGTAACAACCGCTAAAGAAACTGTATAATTCTTTAAAGAATCAAAGGCATGTACTACCGATTTTTTTGAAATATCTATAGTATCTACTGCTGAATAATCGCCAAAATTCCATGCTAATTTTTTTAATACAGAGGTTCCCCTCGCTGTTGAAGCATCGGTAAAAGTTATTTCTTGTTTTTGACACTTTAAAGCTGATGTTTCAAAATTTACTTTTGGAAGACTGTCAATAAAAATCTCTTTAGAAATAGTATCACTTATACAACCTACATCATTTATTACAAAATATTTTATTAAATATTTACCTGCTCTATTGGGCAAGAATTTAAAAGTTTTAGCATTCCCTTGGACGCCTCCTTCCACATTCCAAATAAATGAACTTAATATTCTATCTTCTGAAGCTAACAAAGTATTATCATTTAAAGTAATCGAGTCTGAGATACAGTGTGAAGTCATAATTTTATTATCCACCTTAGGAGCACTGGTCACCAACAAATCAAAATTTAATTGCTGCTCTCCGCTACATCCATCTGCTGTTGGATTATTTACAATGATTTCAATATTATAAGTACCAATTGAATCATACTTTAGTTGCGACTTTAAAGTAAATTTATAGACCAATTTACCTGTAACTGATATATAGGAGGAATCGGCTTTGGGAGTATTATCTATAATGGTATCATATTTAGGAATAATCCATTTTAAGGATAATGGTAAATAGGGCAAGGTAATGGAAGGTGTAAAAATATTGCCCTTACAAGTAATTGGAAGTTGAACCGTCGCATATTTATTCTCGACAGTCAACTGCTGATTCAAATCTCTAACATTGGCCCCAGCGTTATATCCATAGGATTCAACATTACCGAAACCATAAGCAATACATATAAAACCAGAATCGCATACGATTCTATGCGAAGGTGAGGTATTGGTTGAATTAGTAACATCTTCTTGGATAAAAGAGTAACCAGTAGTACCCATGGGTATAGGTGTTGCTTTTGGAGCAGCCCCATCAATTTTTAAAGAACTAAGCGCATTTGATTTAAATATTATATTTAAAAAATGGCTTGTAATATTTGTATTGGGTGGCGTTAAATCTCTTCTAGCAGACATCACAGTGATATCATTTAAGGTTTGCTCAATAGGATTTAAAGCAATCATTTCAGGATCGCCAGCATTAGATCCATCACAGGACATAGTTATAAAATATTGTAAAACGCTAATGGGTTTATCAGAATATATATCTCTGAATGAATTATCTCCTGCTGTACTTATCTCATAAAAAGAATTATTTATTAAAGTAGATGTACTTAATGCAACTCCGTTTACATATACAATAGCAGAAGGATCTTGCACTAAAATTCTAAATAAATCATATTTCCTATTGATGGATGGAGAAGTATAGTAATGTTTACCCCATGAACTTGTTGGAAATAATTGTTGGTATAAGTTATCACCACTACCTGCTCCACTACAGCCCATGGCAGCCCAAGTGGAGCCAGCATACACTGCAATCTTTTTGCAAGTCAAAGTAGAAGTTGCTACTGAGCGTATTTTTGTTCCAGTTAAATCTTCAAAACTTTGATATTGATATACATCTCCTTTATTTAATATGGTATCAAAAGTAACATTCGCTATATGTCGATTATTATAATCTGAATTGGTGGGTGTTATTTCTACATTGGTACCATCCTCGGTGGCAATAATTTCAAATTGAGTATTCTTTTGTTGTTCAGCCCCATTTCCTGTAATAGGAACTATATTTCCAGTGGACTTATAAGTAGCTACTACATATTCACGGCCTAATACTTTAGTGGGCAGCACCAAGGTAGATCCAGAACGAGCCGAATTCAATATGTGAGAATAAACCACTACAGGGTTTTGACTCTTTATATGAATACCCTTGTTGATACCAATCACCTCTAATTGGCTTACATTATTATCTGTTAAATAGGCATCTGCATTCGTCAAAGTGGTGGTCTTGGATAATTGAACTACCGTAACCTGATTCGCTATTACAGTAAAGTCGGTAGATTTACCATTCACTGAAACTGTTCCACTAGTATTGACATTAGAGGTAATATATAAAGCCATTCTTGAATTTAATGCATCAATATGCCCACTATATACTACCCAGAAGTCGGTTCCTCTGTTAGAAAAGTCTTGGCTAAAAACTAAAATGCCTTTAGCTGCAAATATAAATATTAAAAATAATCTATATACGAAAGCACGCATTTAATAGTAATTAATAAGATTTAAATATAAAGAATAATTCGATTTTTTTCTTAACAATCAATACTTTATATTTAATATTAAACTTAAAATATTTTCATTGAAAATCGCTTTTATCTCTGTTGGCAAGGCCCATGAAGCTTATATCAAGGAAGGACTGCTTAATTTTACACAAAGAATAAGCCATTACTACCCTGTCGACTGGCAATTAATTGCTCCTGCAAAGGCAACTGAACAAGTCCAGATAAAAAAAGCGGAGGCGGTAAGTATTTTGAAGGCCCTACAACCAGGCGATATACTTATACTTTTGGACGAAACAGGTAAAATGTTAAGTTCCCCAGGTTTAGCTAAATTAATTCAACAGAAGGCTAATCAAAGTGCGCAAAAAATTGTGTTTTTAATTGGAGGCGCTTATGGAGTAGATGAAGAAATTAAAAAGCGTGCTCAATTTACTTGGTCTTTATCAGAATTGGTGTTTCCACATATGCTAGTTCGTTTAATTTTAGCAGAACAAGTATACCGCGCTTGTAGTATCTTGGCTAATGAAAAATACCATCATCAATAATTTTTCTACACTGCAATTTAAGAATAAGTTTTAAAAAATAATATTTTACACGCATGAGCATTACTTTATATATTACCATTATTACTGTCGGGGTTTCTATTTTAGCCATGTATAACCACGCTTTAATGGATAAGCTTATTTTTCATCCTTATTCAGTACATAACAATAATGAATGGTACCGATTTTTTACTTGCGGCTTAGTGCATGCCGATTTTATGCACCTAGCCTTTAACATGTTCTCCTTTTATATGTTCGGCGATTATATAGAACAATATTTCGCGATGATTTTCGGAAGGTCAGGCTCCTCCATGTATATCATATTATATGTGTCTTCTTTATTAGTTTGTTTAATTCCTACTTACCTGAATCATTACAAACAATATAATTATAATAGCCTAGGAGCTTCAGGCGCTGTATCGGCCATTGTATTTGTAGGTATTTTCTTACAACCCACTATGCAAATTGGATTTTTTATTATCCCTCCCATTATTCCTGGTTTTATATTTGGCCCTATTTATTTAGGTTTAACAGCCTACCTTGCTAAGAGTGGTCAAGGGGGCATTAACCATAGCGCCCATTTATGGGGATCTCTTTATGGAGTAGTGTTTTTAATTATTACCAGTTATTTTATAGGGAACTTTAATGTAGTAAATGCTTTTGTAGAACAAATTAGTGTTTATCTATCGAGGTAATTACTAATACATTTTTAGTTTGATCGGTTATTTTAAAACGATCATCAATTCTTTGTCCTACTACCCAAAGTAGTTTATCGCCCATGCTCAGCACAGCTGTTTTTTGTTTGGCTGCAGGACTCAATTTTAAGCTTCCTAAAAAATGATTTAATTTTTTCTTTTTACGAAGTCCTAAAGGGTAAAAATAATCGGTAGACTGCCAGGTTCTAAACAACAAGGGCCATTCTAATTTATCGGCATCTAAATACGCATACTTAGCTTCTTTTTTGATTTCGCCCAATGTAATAGCCTCTTTCATTTCAAAATGCAAAACGCCATTATTTACTTGTAATTCGCCATCTGCTACATGAATAATAATATGCTCTTTCTCGGTATTGTTATCAATAATTTGAATAGCATCATTATACTTAATAAAGCGGTACGAAGGCGTTGCTATATATGCGCCATTATTAGCTACTAATAATTTATGTACTTCGTTAATTTGTTGTGGCTTGAAACCATAATTTTTAATTAGCCCCCAAGTATAGGTAAAATTATGATTTGCTTTTTTCCAATGCTTTATAGGAATGGTCAAAATGCCTTTTTGTACTCTTAGTCCTTTTTTCCAAAAATCAGTCACAGTAGTTTCTACAATAGCTTCCGATTCTTTTAATCTTTGAATGGTATCTAGTACATTCTGCGTCATATTAGGAATGACTTCTTGAATAATAGGTACAATTTTATGGCGAAATAAATTACGGGTATAATCGTCCTTACTATTAGAACTATCTTCTACAAAAGCTACACTATTCGTTTTAGCGAATTCAATAATTGCTAATTTAGAAAAATTTAGCAAGGGCCTAGCTATAGATAAAGCATCTTCTCTTCTTTCAGGAATACCGGTTAAACCATGTAAACCAGTGCCTCTAGATAGTTGCATAAAAACAGTTTCAACTTGGTCATCGGCATGATGCGCCGTTAGTAATACTTTTAGTACGCTAGTATTTTCAGATAATAAAGTACTAAACCAAGCATACCTCATTTCTCTAGCCGCTTCTTGAATACCCATTTTATAGGTCTCGGCATAAGCTGCTGTTTCAAATTTATTGAGGGCTAAGGGAATTGAATATTTTTCAGCAAAGGCTATTACAAAGTTTTCATCTCTGGTACTCTCTTCCCCTCTTAATTGAAAATTAGCATGAGCCATACTTATAGTAGCACCTGCCTTATGCATTAGATAAGCAAGTACAATACTGTCTACCCCACCACTAACGGCTATAATAAAATTTGATTTCTTTAATGAAAGCGCTGGAAATTTTTTTTTCCAATTTTTAATAAAGGTTTCGAGCGTTAACATTCAATGAATGAATTAATTGGATTATTTTTTTTGCTCTTTGGCCCAAGCATCCTTAAGCGTTACTGTCCTATTAAAAACAAGGGCTTCTTTAGTGCTTGTATTATCTTGGTAGAAGTATCCTTTTCTTAAAAACTGAAAGCGCATATCTAATGCATCGGATACCAAGGCAGGTTCTGCCCAGGCATTAGTTTTCGTTAAAGATTGTTCATTAATATAATCTTTAAAATCGCCTTCTGCACTAGCTACATCTTCTACTTTGAATAAGCGGTCGTATTCATTCAATACCACAGGTACTGCATGCTTAGCACTTACCCAATGCAGGGTTCCTTTCACATGAATACCTGAAGTATCTGATCCACTTTTACTTTCTGGAACATAGCTTGCATATACCGTTTGTACTTTACCACTTGCATCTTTTTCAAAACTGTCGCACTTTACAATATAAGCGCTTTTTAAGCGCACCATTAAACCTGGCCCTAATCTAAAATATTTTTTAGTAGGCTCTTCCATGAAATCGTCTCTTTGAATATATAGTTCATTACTAAATGGAATAGCTCTCACACCCCCTTCAGGATCTTCTGGATTGTTTTCAGAATGAAGTATCTCTTCTCCTTTATCATAATTGGTAATAACTAATTTAATGGGGTCTGTCACCACCATTCTTCTTTGTGCAATTTTATTTAAATGTTCTCTCACACAAAACTCTAACAAACTAAAATCAATAATATTCTCTCTTTTAGCAATACCAATTCTATCACAAAAATCTCTAATACTCTCTGCAGTATACCCTCTGCGACGCATACCACTAATGGTAGGCATACGTGGGTCGTCCCAACTTGAAACATGGGCCTCTTGGACTAGTTGCAATAGTTTTCTTTTACTTAAAATAGTATAAGTAATATTTAAACGAGAAAATTCATATTGCTTGGAAGGATAAATACCTAGGTTCTCAATACCCCAATCATATAAGGCTCTATGAGGAATAAATTCCAAAGTACAAATAGAATGGGTAATGTTTTCAATAGCATCACTTTGTCCATGGGCAAAATCGTACATAGGATAAATACACCATTTGTCGCCGGTACGGTGATGATGCGCTTTTTTAATGCGGTATAAAATAGGATCACGCAAAAGCATATTAGGATTGGCTAAATCTATTTTAGCTCTTAATACTTTTGCTCCATCTGCATATTTACCTTCCTTCATATTCGTAAATAATTCCAAATTTTCAGCAGTACTTCTATTTCTATACGCATTGCCTGTACCTGCTGCAGTGGGAGTTCCTTTTTGTAAAGCAATTTCTTCAGCAGTACTATCATCTATATAGGCTAATCCTTTCTCAATTAATTGAACAGCAAAACCATACAGCGTATCAAAATAATCCGATGCATAACATTCCTTCACCCAATTAAAACCAAGCCATTTTAAGTCGGCCTTGATACTATCTACATATTCTGTTTCTTCGGTAGACGGGTTGGTATCATCAAATCTTAAATTCGTGCCTCCTCCAAAATGAGCAGACAATCCAAAATTTAAACAAATACTTTTGGCATGCCCAATGTGCAAAT
>Ga0214919_10009693_pt1 | contig 12380 bp, 11 predicted proteins | sample LL1503_MetaG_FD_177994 | JGI IMG/M metagenome (GOLD analysis project Ga0214919, IMG submission 177994) | Freshwater microbial communities from Lake Lanier, Atlanta, Georgia, United States - LL-1503 | ecosystem: Environmental > Aquatic > Freshwater > Lake | place: USA: Georgia | collected...
AAGTTTAATATTTGCCGCTATTTCTAATTGCTCGCCAACTAAATGTTGAAGTGAACCTACACCCGCATGAGCATAACTTAAGCCGTCCGGATTTTTTTTGGCAGCATTTATAAGTTCCTGTAAAGATTTATATGGGGAATTATTACTGACCGCTATGGCGTTTGGAGTCGAAGCAATTCCAACAATAGGGACAAAGCTCTTCGGAAATATCTGTTCTTTTAAGCCTAACAATGCTAAATTAGCAGCATTTCCACTTGTGGCAGCTAATAAAGTATAGCCATCATTAGGAGAGTTGGCTACCAATTCAGTACCAATCATTGTATTAGCACCAGCTTTATTATCAACAAATACTGCTACCCCAATTTTTTCACTTAGCTTTTGGGCAACAATTCTGGTTAATACATCTGTGCTACCGCCAACTCCATATGGAACAACTATCTTAATTGGTTTATTGGGATAGTTCGTTTGGCTGTTCGCAACACAACAAAAGCCGAAAAGCGTCATTGCACCCAGTTTAATTAAGATATTTTTCATGATGATCCTTTGACATTTATTGGTTTTAATTTCGACACCTCAGTACCTGCAATGTTTCCACTAATAATGCATTCCGAAAGGTTTCCACCCGAAAGGTATAGAAAGCCCCAGATTGAGCCAACTTCCCCTGCTACATAAAGCCTTTCAATCTTTTCTTTAAATGGATTTAATACTTCTTGCCTAGTGTTATGGACCAAAGCACCTTGCGTATTTGATACAACTGGCCAGACTTCCCCATAGTAATAAGGCGGGGAATGAACTAGCATACGGGTTTTTATTGGCCTTCCAAATTCATCCTTATCACCAGTTTTGCAAAGCTGATTCCAATCAGCTATTGTTTTTTGAAGACTTGCTGTAGGCACATTCATTATTTTTGCCAGAGCTTCGATCGATTCGGCTTTTTTTAGAATCCCCAATTCAATTTCTTTGAGATTATCTGTGCTCCATTCATAAACATCGATATTTGGATCATTAATAAATGCTTTTGCCACTGGATATTTTTTTCTTCCCTCTTCATCAAAAATCATAAAAGCTGGAAGATTATTAAATTTACCCGTGGTTGGATCAAACCGATCCATCGGCCTGTGCCCTGTGTCATGAACATAAGGCTCATATTCATTCATGAATCGTTTTCCGTCCTTATTAATTAATATCCAGGACATCTGTACATCAATTGAAGTAACACCCGGCGTCCAGTCCGGTAATTTTTTACTTCTGATCCCAAAAGGATAGTTAGGGTCCGGATGTCTAAAACCATAACTACCATGAAAATGCCACATATGATTGATATCGGCACCGAGGGTTTGTGCCATCCGAATGCCATCACCGGTATTTCCAAGGGCTGCCGCTGGCAGAACTGGGTAAAGTTGCCAATATTGGCGCTGCATATCTGTGTCCGCCTCAAAACCACCGCAAGCTAAAATAACTCCATACCGCGTATAAATATTTTTTAGTTTTCCATTTGATTCAATGGTAATGCCCCTGACGATGCCATTACTATCAGAGATAAGTCTTTTTGCTGCCGATTTGTAACGAACCTCGATATTTAATTTTTTTACGTTATCAAATATTACTTTGAAAGCATTTGCCCCAGATTTGAGTGATCTTGCTCTTGGAAATTCCTTTACTTGATCAAAGCCCGGTATTGATTCGTATTCCATGAATTGAAATGCTTCATATCCACTTAATGGATAGTTAGCCGGTCTGTCCAATGTAACTAATTTAGCATTATTTACTTCACCTAATTTCCTTAAGATCTCAGGCAACTTGACCATTTCATTTGAAAATTGCTCTAACAGATCCACATCAATAGTATTTTGATTGGTCTCCAACAGATATGAATAAGCCTTTTTCTGATCTGTAGCAACGCGGAATCCCCCTCCCGAGCAAATTGATATTCCTCCGGGAATGCTCATTTTTTCAAAAATAACAACGTTACAACCTTTTTGTGCCGCTGTAATTGCAGACATCCCACCCGCAAAACCATATCCAATCACAGCAACATCAATTAATTCATCTTGAACTTCATTCATTATTTAAATCTTTCAATACGAAGTGATTAAAAATATATTTAATGATTTGGCGAGACTCATCACAACAAAATTTTTTTTGACAATGACCCCGCTGAGAGTACCAAAGCAGAATTGTCTAAGCGTTGAAAAAAAAATGGTCTTGCCCCCTCGCAATCATTTTATGCGGTTCTGATCTGAGTTTAAGGGGTTAATCATGATGGCATCGCAACGTGAAGCGGGTTTGACTGTAATGAAATCTTAACAATACTAACTCGATTAAGATCAAAATTATTCCAAAGGCTAGATTAGTTCAACTTACTAATTGAATCTTGGTGAAAGTTGACCGAACTATTTCATTACAGGTATAAATCCATCGCGGTTGGGCATTTTGACTAACGGTAATGTTTTTGCATTCATTTCATCGTCAATTCCAATAATTTTATTCATATACAAAATATAGGCCGTAGTGCCATACACCTCCTCATTTGTAAGAGATTGCGGAAGAGAGTGAGGCATGGCGCGTTTGGTGTAATCAAAGACGGTAGTTGCGTATGGCCAATAGCTACCAACAGTTTTGATCGGTTTATCTGTATTTAAGCCACCACCACCAACTAGGCGATTTGCTACCCCACCTTGACCTTGATTACCGTGACAGCTCGCACATTTATCTTGATAAATAGCCTGACCTTGTCTTGCGGTTGCCTTTCCGGGAGGCAATCCAGCACCGCTTGGAGCGACATCAATATTCCAGGCAGCAATTTGTACCTCTTCAATAGTTTTACCTAAGCCATACTTTTTGACATCCGTAGCTTGATTTGTACTGCAGGCGGCAATCAAAATAGCCGCTGCAATAGCTAAATAATTAGCGCGCATTTGAAACCTCTCCATTGGCTGCAACTAACCAGGGTTGAATGGCGTTGTTATGATAAAAAGCATTAGAACTGCGAGCTTTTAAAACGGAGTCGAGTGTTGGCTGTACGTCTCCAGTTGAGTCGGTAGCCCGGCTTAAAAGCGTGGCGTTTTCGCCATTCCAGCGCCATGGTAAACGAAAGCGTGTTAAACATTTATCCAAGACGGGTTCTTGAAGCGTAGCCTCATCCCAAGATTTACCACCATCTACGGAGACTTCAACCCGACGAATTTTTCCGCTACCGGTCCAGGCAATTCCTGATATCTCATAAAAACCAGGACCATTTAATTTCATTACAGCTGAAGGTGATGTAATAACCGATTTAACGCCCATCGTGAATGTAAATTGCAATGCCTTACCGTCAGCGCCTAAATCGGTATATGCAGAAGTTTCTTCGCGGGTGTTCCAGGGTTCAGCACCCAACTTAAGACGACGTAGCCATTTAATGCTCATATTTCCTTCAAACCCTGGTATGAAAAGCCTCAAAGGATATCCCTGTTCTGGACGAAGCATTTCACCATTTTGAGAATACGCAACGATGACATCGTTCATCGCTTTATCAATCGGAATACTTCTAGTCATTGCGGCGCTATCGGCGCCCTCAGCTAATACCCATTTTGCTTCAGGTTTTATACCGCACTGATCAAGCAGGGTCGACAAGCGGACGCCAGTCCACTCACAGCAGGATAAAAGACCATGTGTTTCTTGAACTGTTGCCCAAGTTCTTTTTTTAAGTTCTGCCCATGTATTGCCAGAACATTCTAAGAAATTGATTTGAGAGATCGCAGGGAATCGAACAATATCATTCATCGTAAAGATCATTGGCCGATCAACCAGGCCGTGAATGACTAACCGATGCAGATCAGGATTAATTTCTGGAATTCCCCCATGATGCCTTTCAAAATGAAGCCCGTTGGGAGTAATAATGCCGTGTAATTTTTGTAGTGGTGTTTTGGAACCGTTGTTATAAGTTTCCCGAGTAACTTTCTTTTCAAAGGGACTGGGGACGCCATAAGTCGGGTTAGGGAAGTTTTGCCGCTGAGTCTTAGTCCAAGGATCGATTTTTAAGAAATCCGATTCTTTGGGTTGTTCTGCATGCGTCACGCCAGCAGCAAGAGTAGTTCCGACACTAGCCGATGCAACCAGAGAGCGTTGAATAAATTCACGACGTGATACTGGTTGTTCAGATTTTTTTGTTGTCATGCTATTCTCCCAACGTAATTCTTAGTAACCATCTTCTATTAACTGCCTTCGTAGCTTAGTACGTAATTGGGGATAACCCTGTTAATTAAATTTGAATTTAATAAAAAAGGCCGCGCTAGGTGGCCAAATTGGGTTTGTGGCATTACGGGGTTAAGAACGAAATCAACTACATTCAAGATATTGGTGGCAATACCACCACCTTTTATGAACTCACACCGATTGTGGCCCTGCAACTGCAACGCTGGCGCTTGACTATCAATCCGAGCGTGGATGTCACGCTCAATCAAACTAGTACGGTGAGTTTTTCACCTTCAGCCAAGATTGCTAATAACCTGAGCAAAAATTTAGATCTCGGGGTTGAATACTACGCCGACAACATCCCCATGAAAGGATTCAATCGCATCACCCAACAGCCCAATACGGCCTATCTAGTCATGGATGCCAAAGTCGGTAAATCCGTCATCAATTTTGGGGTTGGCAAAGGCGTGACGGCCTCCAGTGATAACTGGGTGATTAAGTTCATCGCTTCGATTGACTTTGATTAGTGGGCTCAACTCGTTTGCGCTAGTGTTGTCAGCAGCCTCTTACAACTAAATAATGCCAAGTAATTTTCAACTAAGAATTAAATCCTAATTTTTGCAGTGCAGAAATAAAATGCGTTAAGATAAAACCATCAATCAATTGCTTCTAAAGGAATCGGCAATGAATCCCAAACTTGCTTTACTAGGATCCTTAGTTCTTTTTTTTAGCGCTTCTAGCTATGCGGATAATCCTCCCAGCCCACCAAGCGCCAGCATTACATCGCCTGCAGAAAATAAATCCGCCGATGCTAAAAAATCAGTCCCAAAAACTACGGCAAGCAAATCGTCGGCAGTGGATGATCATAAGGTTCATTGGTCCTATGTTGATGGAGCAGGCAGTCCAGAAAAATGGGGGAGTCTGGATAAGGCCAATGTGGCATGTTCGGCTGGAAAAACACAATCCCCGATTAATATCAACTCTGACCGTATTTTAAAGGTTGATCTACCGTCTCTAGAGTTTTTATACAAACCATCCCCCTTATCAATTATTGATAATGGTCACACCGTTATGGTGAAATATGGAGAAGGCAGTAACTTAATAGTCGACGGTCGTCAGTATCGACTGCTTCAATTTCATTTTCACAAACCCAGCGAAGAAGCCATTAATGGTGAACGTACGGATATGGTTGTACACCTAGTCCACCAACATTTTGATGGCAGCCTTGCTGTAGTCGGCGTATTAATGTCCACTAAGCCACCTTCAACAGGTAAGAAAATGTTTAGTAGCGGAGACTCCCCCAAAGAAAATACGCTGATCAGCACCCTTTGGAGCAATGTACCCCTTATCAAAAACCAAATGAGTGATCTAGCTCTGACCATTGACGCCAACCAACTCTTGCCGGCGGACAGGGGTTACTTTACATTCATGGGCTCTTTAACGACGCCACCGTGCACCGAAAATGTGTTGTGGATTGTTATGAAAAATCCAATTTACGTCAGCACCGCCCAAGTAAAAAATTTTGAAAACTTGTATCCAATGAATGCCCGTCCATTGCAAGCTCGTGGGGATCGTGTGATTAAGGAATCAAATACAAGATAGCTTCTTACGGGGTCGCACCTGCGATCTACTGCATCAGGACAGCTATACCTGCAGTCCTGCAAATAAGACAAAGCCCCCATTGTTTACAAATCAACTTCCATGAAATCCGACGTTGTTTACCTAGTCGACGATGATCAGGCTGTGCGTGGTTCCCTTGCATGGTTTTTAGAGGGTAACGGTTTTAAGGTGAGCGCCCATGAAAACGGTGAGCGCTTTCTCAAAGCGCTTGAGGTAGCCGATCTTTCTATCCCGATTTGTGTATTGTTAGACCTCAATCTGCCAGGCATGTCGGGACTTGAGATTCAAGCTAAATTAGCCCACAAATACCCAGCGATTCCGGTGGCGTTCATTACCGGTTTTGGCCAAATCACAACGGCCGTGAAAGCCATCCAACAAGGTGCGATGGATTTAATTGAAAAGCCCATCGATCATAAAAAACTTATTGAGCTCATTAATAAAATGCTCAATCAAGCGTTTGCCAAGACCAAAGAAGTGAATCAATTAAAAACAGTTGTTGATCATTTCAAAAAATTAACCCCCCGTGAAAAAGAAGTACTCGATTGCATTGTCGGTGGAAAAATCAACAAGGCCATCGCCGCGCATTTAGGAATTTCAATTAAAACGGTTGAAGCTCACCGCGCCAGCGTCATGGAAAAGCTGCAAGTGAGCCGACCAGCGGGACTCATCCAAGCTGCGCATTTGTTTGCCCAAGCCAAAAAGCATCGGTATTAGCCCTAGATCTGCCCTTTTGTTGGTTTTCTTTGCTAAGATGAAGTCGTTGTAGAGGTCGTTTTGCATGAAGTTGTCTCCGTTTAAACGCCATCCCTCGGGGTGGCTTTTTTTTGGTGGACCCACCAGGAGTCAGGCCTGCGATCCAAAAATTATGCGCTAATTTAAAGCACGTAACTAAATAAGCGTTCTAGTTAGATCTAATAACCCAAGTTTATTGTCTGCATAGTCCATAAATTTAATTTATGAAGTGATTAGTTTTGCTACTTTTTTTGAAAACATAATCTCCCCATTCACAAAGCGCTCATGATTTTCTTCAACGCTCGATAGATCATAGAGATAATTCACCATTAACCCAGCAGATTGCCGCAGGCCATTCTTGGACAAATCCCCCGCCCAGTTAATTTGATGTAGTTTGGCCCCGTTTCCTAAGTGGAATTTTGCGACCGAATTCCCATCCCGACTTGGGGTCACGGTTGTTAGATAAATTGCAGTTAATGCCATGTATGCCGCTTTCTCGCGCTCACTGCATTGATCTGGATGCCATGCTTTACCTAGCTTATCCATCCAATTGCTGCCATTTAACTTTAGGAGTTCCAGAGCATCATCGCGCGCCTTACGAACCGCTGGCTTAATTTTGTCGGAGCTTGGCAGATCGCCCAGATGCGCCCCAGCGGTGATCCACTCCATGAGGCCTGGAATCGGCGATAAGGTCACAAAGGTTTTTAATCCTGGGAACTCGGCGTGCAGTTGCTCGGCAACGCGCTTAATTAAGAAGTTGCCCATCGAAACACCCCGTAATCCAGATTCGCAGTTACTGATGGAGTAAAAAGCGGCCACCTTGAATTGGTTGGATTGCTCTACGGGGGTGGATTTCTTATCCACCAGGGGCATGATGGCAACCGGTATCTCTGGAAGTAGAGCAACTTCCACAAAGATCAAAGGCTCATCGGGGAGTTGCGGATGGAAAAATGCAAAACAACTCTGATCGGGTTGTAAACGCCGGCGCAGATCATCCCAGCCATCAATCGCATGGACGGCCTCATGGGCAATGATCTTCTCCAAAATCTCGGCAGGCGATTTCCAGTCAACACGGTGCATCTTCAAAAAGCCGGGGTTAAACCAAGATGACAGGAGATGCCGCATGTCGTAGTCCAAACCCATCAACTCTGGTTTTTTATTCAGTAAAGTCAAAAGGTCGCGACGCATCTCGACTACCGCGGCCGTACCGCCCGGAGCGCGGTTGAGTCGCCTTAACAGCTCTTGCCGTGGGGATTCTGAAATCTTCTGTAAGCGAATGTAGTTTCTTGCATTTGGATCTGCTGCAAAACTTTGAGCGGCTTTCGTCAATTGCTCTGCATCAATATTGAATTGCTCAGCAAGCATGGCAAAGAACTTTGGTCGTTGCTCGGCATTCAGCTTGCGATAGTTTGAAATCACATCGAGGGCCATGCTGACAGCATTTGACTCACCTCGCTCGGAGACCAATCGGCGAACTGCGCTGGTCGCTCGGGATAAAAAACGAGTTTGGGCAATTTTTTCTAGCATGCAATCTTTTCGTAAAAAAATTATCTAGCACATCAAAAACGTTTAAAAATTAGGATTTATGGTTTATCGCAGCAGTAAAAACCTTTTCTGTTTAATGTCTTAGGGAATTAGTAACATGGCTCCGGTTAATTTGCGAGCCTGTGCAAACTCATGGGCTTCAGAAGCCCTACTTAATGGATAACGAGCACCAACCGAAATACTTATATGTCCTGCTTGAATTGCTGTAATCACATCTTGGGCGTTACTACGCAATAACTCCGGTGTTGCATTGTGGGGAAAAACAGAGGGTCGAGTCAAAAAAAGGCAACCCTTTTTATTCAATAGTTCAGGTGCAATTGCAGGAGCAGGCCCCGAGGCGGCACCATAAAGAACAACCATACCAAAAGGGGCTGCGCAATCTAACGATCCCATAAAGGTATCTTTGGCAACTGAGTCATAAACTACATTAGCCTTTCGACCTTCGGTGGCCTCATAGACTTGTTTTACCCAATCACTTTGCGAATAATTAATCACAATATCGCATCCAGCCCGTTTTGCGGCATCGGTTTTAGCATCCGAACCGACCGTACCGATGACTTTTGCTCCAATCGATTTTGTCCAGGCGGCGAGTAATTGCCCCACCCCGCCAGCAGCTGCATGAATGAGTACTGTATCGCCTGATTTAACAGGATAAGTTTTCTTAACTAGGTATTGTGCAGTCATGGCTTTAAAGAAAATTGCTGCAGCCACCTCATCACTAATTTCATCGGGTAACTTAATTAATTTATCGGCAGAAACATTACGGTGACTCGCATAAGCACCAATACCAGCGTTTATGTAGACTACGCGATCCCCAATTTGAAAATCATGTACCCCAGGGCCTAATAACTCAACGACTCCCGCAGCTTCATGCCCAATACCTGTAGGTAGCTCAAGGGGATAAACACCCGAGCGCTGATACACGTCAATATAATTAAACCCAATCGCGGTTTGACGTAACTGGACCTCACCAGCTTTGGGTGGCAAAAGCGTTTCTTGGTGCAAATGCATAACATCAGGAGCGCCTAATTTGGACACCCGAATCACCTTAGACGTAATCATCTTGTCTTAGTCCAATTGCGTCGAATTTAGGTTGGTCCAAGTCATTGGCTCAATACGTCGTGCATTAACATGCAAATTAAAGATGTCAAACCGGTTATAGTAGCCGACTACGTCATGAAATTGTTTAGGCTCGATGCACTGGTTAAGGTCAAACTCAGCATAAATCAAACCCTCGGTTTGGGAAAGCGTATCGCCAAATTGTGAACCGGTAGGATTCACAAAAAAAGATTCAGCGCCAGGGGTCTTTTCTAGGATCGGAGCAATACTAGCGTCGCGCTGAACTAAGAAATTAAACATGGCTTTATCCATAAAGCCAGCACATACAATTCCAAAACATTTAGCTTCAAACGAATGTGCAGAAGCGCGAATTCGATTTGCCTGTAAATTATTGTAATTAGCTGAATCAGAAGGATCGCGGGTTGGCCAGATAGGAGGCCAACTTGAGATATGAATTTGTTCTTGTTGAGTCATTAAGGTATAGCGCGCTAACGGATTTGTATTTTCCCCACAAATCAATCCGCCAATATTTCCAATAGATGTATGTGCAACACGCAAGCCTGCGCCGTCACCAGGTGCCCAAATTAGTTTTTCAAAGAAAGTGGGTACTAATTTACGATGGTGAACCAAAATTTCACCTCGATCAGAAATCAATAGATTTGAGTTCCAAATACAACCTACGCTACTACCACTACGTTCACTGAAACCAACGGATATAAAAATCTGTGATTTTTTTGCTTGCTGACAGATTGCCTGAATTTCAGGGCCGTCTACCAACAAACTATTCTCTACGAACTGGGAAAAGAGATCATGATTATGCAAAGGCGCCCACAAAGCAGCCCAAATGGGAAATCCAGGAATAAAGGATTCCGGGAACACCACAAGTTGTGCCCCCTGCTTCGCTGCCTCATCAATCCATGCAAGCGCTTTCGCTGTAGTGGCCTTTTTATCTAAGAATACAGGCGCAATATGTGCTGCAGCTACCTTGGTCTTTGCGTATGTCATTAAATTATCCCCCTAGCCTCTTTTTAGATTCTATACTTAGAGTTACCAAAAACCGATAAATTTATTTGCAAGTTAAATTGCAAATTTACAAGTACATGTGATGAGCGCAAATGCAAAAAATCGACAACTAAATTGGGAAGATTTAAAAATCTTTTTGACAGTTTATCGATCTGGCAATATTGCAGGCGCAGCAAAAAAACTAAAGCTTGATGATTCGACAATTAGTCGCCGTATTGCCCAATTAGAGGCCTATCTTGGGAATAAATTATTTGAGAGGACCCGCATTGGAATGCGGCAAACTTCTTTTGCTAACACTATCATCGAACAATTAGAACGCGTTGAGCTAGGTATTCTTGGTCTAAATGAAATTGTGCTTCAAGAGAAGAATAGTGGCGGAATTGTGCGTGTAGCCATGATGGAAGGCATTGGCTCACTGTACCTAGCGCACAAATTTACCCCTTTCTTATATGAATATCCCGCGATCAAAATAGAGTTAGTGACCTCTCCAAACTATATTCGAGTTGGCTATCGTGAAGCTGATCTTTTCCTGAGCTTTTTTAAATTAACGGGCAAAGGAATCGCTTGCGAAAAGATTGGAGAATTTTCTCTGTATCTTTATGCAAGCCCCGCCTACCTTAAAAAACATGGTCGACCAAACTCAAAACCGGAATTAAATAACCATAAGTTTGTAACCTACATTGATGATTTAGTTCAAATTGATACCGTGCGTTGGCTTGAAGAAGTAATACGAAACCCTTATGTCAGCATAAGTTCTAGCAGTATGGTGGCACAAATTGCGCTCGCCTCCTCGGGTGCAGGTATTGCCCTACTTCCCAAGTTCTCAATTAATAAAGAGTCCAATTTGGTGCCTGTTTTAAAAGATGAAATTCGAGTTAAACGTGAGATTTTTATTAGTTCACAATCGGATTTACTCAATCTCGAGCGAATCAATAAGGTTAAGGGCTATATCGAGCAAATATTCATTGAAGACCAAGCATTCCTTAATCAGCCCTAATAACACTAAATTTGCATCTTGCCTTGCAAAAAAAGGGGTTGAAATTTAAGCAGCTGCGGTTAGACTTGAAAAAATGTTCCCGATATACACCCTATGAGCCAAACCATTATTGCTCTTGCGATCAACGGCATCGTCTTTGGTCTGATTATTGCTCTGATTGCCTTAGGCCTCTCGATTATTTTTGGACTGCTCGACATCATTAATTTATCGCATGGCGATTTTTTTATGGTTGGCACGGTCATTGCCTTCACCACTCTTACTAGTACCGGATTTTTTTGGCCGGCACTCGTGATTGCTCCGATCATTGGTTTTATGCTTGGAGCCCTTATCCAGTTTTCGATTATTCAGCGCATTAAAAATAATGCCGCCTTATCAATCGTAGCGACCTTTGGACTATCCATGATTATTCAGGAAATAGTGCGTATGACATTTGGCGCGGCGCCAAAACGTATCATGCCGCCAATCTCTGGAACATTTGGATTGTTTGGAATTGAATACGAGTGGTACAGAATTTTTGCAGCGGTTGCATCAATTATTGCAATTGCTTCTTTTTTTATCTTCCTCAAAACTACTAAACTTGGAACTTGGATGCGCGCCGTACGACATGACCGCGATACGGCAACTACGATGGGAATTCCGGCGCAACAGGTATATTTATTTACATTTGGTATTGGCTTTGCGATCGCCGCCATTGGAGGTGTGATTGCAGCACCAATCACTACCGTGGACTTTCGGACGGGGGTTGATATTCTGCCCTTTTGTTTTATGGCAGTCATCATTGGCGGTCTTGGAAATTTACCCGGGACAGTCGCTGCCGCCGTTCTCCTTGCGTTCCTCGAAGGAGTAATCTCTGGCTTTGCCAACCCCACCATTGCCCGCATATTTTCATTAGTCTTAATGAGTAGTGTGCTTTTAATTCGCCCACAAGGCCTCTTTAAGGGCTTAACAAAATGATTGGGCGCTTACCATATCTAACCCTGATCTGCGTTCTCATCTCAGCGCCTTGGATCATCCCAATCATTGGTGACCCCTTTTGGCTTAGCGTTTTAACTGAAATAATCATTTGGTCTTGTTTTGCAGCAAGTATTAATTTCTTATTTGGATACGTTGGATTACTCTCCTTTGGTCAGGCCTTGTACTTTGGCTTTGGTATGTATGGGGTAGCCCTTGGTATTAGCGCGCTCAAACTTTCTTTTTGGCCAGCATTTTTTCTAGGACCCATCAGCGC
>Ga0214919_10009694_pt1 | contig 12378 bp, 9 predicted proteins | sample LL1503_MetaG_FD_177994 | JGI IMG/M metagenome (GOLD analysis project Ga0214919, IMG submission 177994) | Freshwater microbial communities from Lake Lanier, Atlanta, Georgia, United States - LL-1503 | ecosystem: Environmental > Aquatic > Freshwater > Lake | place: USA: Georgia | collected 2015-03-15
TTTGCTTCGTCGAAGACATCAAGACGAATCGTGTTAGATGAGACACTGGCGATCAACAAGACGAGCGCCGCAATTGCAGTCGTGACCCCGATTGTTGTAACCACACCGACGTTGTTACCGGCTATTGACGAAATGATCATGCCGGCAATGCCTAATACGAAAATTACGGCGCATGAAATACGAATTATGCGAACGGCTGGTGAAGTCATTTGTTTTCGCGCAAGTTATTTTCTCGAGAGCGGCTTGTATTTGATTCTCTTCGGCTGGTCAGCAGAGATTCCGAGTTCTTTTTTACGCCATACTTCGTAATCGGAGAAGTTTCCTTCGAACCAGCGAACTTGGCTGTCGCCTTCGAAAGCCAAAACATGTGTTGCTATGCGATCTAAGAACCAACGATCGTGACTGATCACAACGACACAACCCGGGAAACTTTCAAGTGCAGTTTCAAGCGCACGTAAAGTATCAATATCTAAATCATTAGTTGGTTCGTCGAGTAATAACACATTGCCAGCATTTTTCAAAAGTTTGGCCAAGTGCACTCGGTTTCGCTCGCCTCCAGAGAGATCTCCGACACGTTTTTGCTGATCGCTGCCCTTGAAGTTGAAACTTGCGACATAAGCACGACCGTTGATTTCACGGTTGCCAACTTTCATCACTTCGACACCCGCTGTAATTTCTTCGTAGACAGAGGCATCTGCGTTTAGCGTGTCGCGACTTTGGTCAACGTAGCTAAGTGACACCGTGTCGCCAACGGTGACAGTGCCCGAATCCGGGCTCTCTTGGCCAGTGATCATGCGAAACAGAGTGGTCTTACCTGCGCCGTTTGCGCCGATAATGCCGACAATTCCTGCTGGTGGCAAGTTGAATGTCAGTTCTTCAATCAATAATCTGTCGCCATATCCCTTTGAAAGATTTTTAATTTCAATCACGACATCGCCAAGTCGTGGTCCAGGTGGAATCGCTATCTCTAATTTATTGTCATCGCGTTCGGCTGCTTGGGCTTCTGCATGCAATTTGTCGTAAGCGGCAAGTCGTGCCTTGCCTTTTGACTGACGGGCCTTCGGGGCCATGCGCACCCAGTCAAGTTCGCGTTGTAATGTGCGGCGACGAGTTTCATTAGCTTTTTCTTCGCGCCCGAGTCGTTCTTGTTTTTGTTCTAGCCAACTTGTGTAGTTACCTTCAAACGGAATGCCCTTGCCGCGATCGAGTTCAAGAATCCATTTTGCAACATTGTCTAAGAAGTAACGGTCGTGAGTGATTGCGACCACAGTGCCCGAATACTCTTGCAAGAATCTTTCAAGCCAGTCGACACTCTCAGCATCTAAATGGTTCGTTGGCTCGTCAAGTAATAACAAGTCGGGTCGGCTCAACAGAAGTCGGCATAATGCAACGCGACGACGCTCGCCACCCGAGAGTTTTGTTACATCACTTTCGTTGGGTGGACAACGCAATGCATCCATCGCAATTTCAACATTGCGTTCAAGACTCCATGCATCGGCGGCATTAATTTTCGCCTCGAGCTTTGCTTGCAGTGCACCAACTTTGTCAAAGTCGGCATCTGGTTCAGCCCACATTGCGGTGACTTTTTCGTATTCGGCTAATAAGTCACGAATCGGCGCAACGCCATCCATGACATTGCCGAGAACATCTTTTGCAGGGTCTAATTTCGGTTCTTGTTCGAGCAGGCCAACTGAAAAACCAGGCGTTAGGCGTGCTTCGCCGGTGAATTCGTCGTCAAGACCCGCCATGATCTTTAGCAAACTTGATTTTCCGCTGCCGTTTGAGCCGAGCACGCCGATCTTTGCCCCAGGGTAAAACGAAAGCGAAATATTTTCAAGAACAGTGCGGTCGGGCGGATAGAACCGTGCCAGTTTGTAACAGGTATAGATAAATTCAGCAGCCATAAGACATATAACCTACTCGCCGAGAAGTCGTGCTAGTTTTTTCGTGTCATTTTAGTTTGTTAAAACTAATTGAGATCTAGTCAAATTCAAAAGGAGAAATAATGGAACTTTTAACTCAGGCGTACATCGGAGATTTTTTGTTTAGGTACCTGCACATTGCTGTGGGTATTACTTGGATTGGTTTGTTGTATTACTTCAATCTTGTGCAGGTTCCTGCGCTTGCTGCTTATGGAGATGAGGGTAAGGCTCGAATGTTGACACTCGATAAAGTTGCGCGTCGTGCGTTGTGGTGGTTTCGTTGGGCCGCAATCGCAACTTTAGTAACAGGGTTGTTGATCACCGGTCTAATCAAGGATTACTGGCAACAGAACAATGCGCACAATATGACAATTTCACTTGGCATGATTTATGGAACCTTGATGGCCGCCAATGTGTGGATGGTCATTTGGAAGAATCAAAAAGTTGTTCTTGCGAACGCTGTCAATGTTTTGGGTGGTGCTTCTGCTGACCCTGCCGCGGCTAGTGCCGGTCGAAAAGCGTTGCTCGCTTCGCGACAGAACTTTATTTTTTCTTTCTCAATGCTGTGGTTCATGGTTGGTTCTGCTCACTTCTACGGCTCGGCTTTCGGAGAGGCAACACAAAGTAATGCGATGACTTTGTTGATCATCGGTGTTGTTCTTGGTGCGATCTTGCAGATCAATGCACTTGGCATGCTCGGTGGTACTGCTGCAACAAACAAGTTGCTGTGGCCATACGAGTCGCATAAGAACGCGATGATTTCGGGCGGTGTCTTGTGGCTCATCCTTTGGGTTGCTTCAGAGGTACTTCTTAAATAATTCTCGTTACGATATAAATGATGGCTGATCGGTCTAACACCGAAGACTTTGGTGCTAACTCTTGGTTAGTCGAAGAGATGTACGAGAGGTATTGCGACGAACCTGAAAGTTTGTCGCCAGCATGGCGAGATTTCTTTAGTGACTACAAGCCAGTCGGATCACCAAAAACTGATCCGACTGGCGAGTTAGTTCGGCCAGTTACTGAAAATTTCGAAATTGAGTCTCAAGTCGGCGTGAAGTCGGCTGAGAAAACAGTAGAGAATGTCTCTCAGGTTAAGCAAGCTGTTACAGCTTCAGGGCCAGCAGTTGCGCAAACGCCTGACACGAAATCGCCGGCGATTCAAACGCCACTTGAATCTGTCGCGCCAGAACCTTTGCGCGGTGTGTCTGCTGTAATTGCGGCGAATATGCAGGCAAGTCTTGAAGTGCCAACCGCAACGAGTGTGCGCCAAGTGCCAGCAAAACTTCTTGAAGTTAACCGAAAAGTTATCAACGGGTATCGCGGTCGCAGCGGAGAAAGCAAAATTAGTTTCACGCATCTGATTGGCTATGCAATAGTTCGCGCAATCGCAGATTCGGCTCCGGGCATGAAGCATGTGTTTTCGGTCGATGATCAAGGCAAACCACAAATTCAAAAATTTAATCATGTGAATATGGGTTTGGCGGTAGACGTCGATAAAGGCAACGGCCAGCGAAGTTTGGTGGTTCCGGTATTACGCAATGCTGACACTCTCGATTTCTTCGGGTTTCTGCTGAGTTATGAAGACATAATTCGTAAAGTTCGCGCAAATAAATTAGGTCTTGAAGATTTCAAAGGTGCAAACATCAGCCTGACAAATCCAGGCACAATCGGTACGCAACAGTCGGTGCCACGACTAATGGTCGGTCAAGGAGTCATCGTCGGTGTTGGGTCTATTGACTATCCAGCCGAATTTCAAGCTAGTGATGAGCGAACACTTGGTCGACTCGGTGTTTCGAAAGTTGTGACGATTACGAGCACTTATGATCACCGAATTATTCAGGGTGCTGAGAGTGGACGGTTCTTGAAATATGTTCACGAACTTTTGATTGGTGAGCATAATTTTTATGCTGATGTATTCAGTAGTTTGGGCGTTCCATATCAGGCTGTGCAATGGCGAGAAGATTCAAACTCGCTCGACAGCGAAGATGCATTATTAGAAAAACAAATGCAAATCGCCACTCTGATTCGTGTCCATCGCGTTCGCGGACACTTGATCGCTGATCTTGATCCATTGCATTGGCGCGCACCCGAAATGCCACGTGAACTTGATCCGGCAACTTATGGTCTGACACTTTGGGATTTAGATCGTGAATTTTTGACAGGCGGTGTTGGTGGCGTAAACCGTTCAACACTTGGTGAGTTGCTAGGGGTTTTACGAGATGCCTATTGTCGAACTATTGGTGTTGAATACATGCATATTCACTCGACCGAAGAACAGCGTTGGATTCAAGAGCGATTTGAAGGTCACGGCGTCGGCGAATACATTGTTGATCAACGTCGTGTGCTTGAGCGCCTTAATGCAGCCGAAGCATTTGAGCGGTTTCTCGCAACAAAGTATGTAGGCACAAAACGATTCGGGCTTGAAGGCGCAGAATCACTGATCCCGATGCTTGATGTGATTCTTTCTTCGTCAGCAGACAACAACATGCATTCAGCGGTGATCGGTGCAATGCATCGTGGTCGTTTGAACGTGTTGGCAAACATCATGAATAAGGACCTTGAAGAAATCTTTGAAGAGTTTGAAGATCATATTGACCCATCTTCAGTACAAGGATCCGGCGATGTTAAATATCACCTCGGAAGCGTCGGTGTTTTCGCTTCACCAAAGGGTGGTTCGCTACCTATTGAGTTGTCAGCAAATCCGAGCCACCTAGAAACTGTTGGACCAATTGTGTTGGGCATGGTTCGATCTGCGCAAGACAGAATTGATCCACCTCTCTCGTATAACGTCTTGCCACTTTTATTGCACGGTGACGCAGCATTTGCCGGACAAGGAATCGTCGCCGAGGCGTTTGCAATGAGCGACACCAGTGGATATCGCGTTGGTGGAACAGTTCATATCATCGTTAACAATCAAATTGGTTTTACAACTTCACCGCAGTACGCGCGTTCTTCAAAATATCCAAGTGATGTTGCTAAGACTGTTCAAGCACCGATTTTTCATGTCAATGGCGATGACCCAGAAGCTTGCGTAAGAGTTGCAAATCTCGCTTTTGAATACCGCCAGCGATTTCACAAAGATGTCGTAATTGACATGATTTGCTATCGCCGTCACGGACACAATGAAGGTGACGATCCGAGTTACACACAGCCGCTGATGTACAAAGCGATCGCCGAACGTCGAAGCGTGCGAAAACTTTATGTTGAGACTCTCGTAAAACGTGGCGATATAACCCTTGATCAGGCAGAGCAAGCACTCTCTGACTATCAAGGCAAATTACAAGGAGCGTTGGATGCTGCTCGTGCCGCCAAACCGGCTCCGATAAAAGTTCCTCCACCGCCGAACCCTATTGGTGTGGTTCCGCACGTTGAGACTGGTGTTGAGCGCTCAATTCTGGATGAAATTTTTAATCATTTGTCGGCCTATCCGCCAGACTTTACAACGCATCCAAAACTTGTGAGACAGTTCGCCCTTCGTGCGCAACTTTACAATTTGCAACAAGATGTTGATTGGGCGACTGCTGAAGCTCTGGCCTTTGGATCACTTGTGATTGAGGGGACACCAGTGCGACTCATGGGAGAAGATGCTCGTCGGGGCACTTTTAGTCAGCGCCATTCAACGCTGGTTGATTACAACAATGAACAGCGTTGGGTTCCAATCAATACTTTGCCGAACGGTAAGGCGCGATTTTGGGTTTATGACTCTTTGCTTTCTGAATACGCGGCCCTCGGATTTGAATATGGATATGCGCACTCAAATGCCGATGCATTGGTGATGTGGGAGGCGCAATTTGGAGACTTCGTAAACGGCGCGCAGATCGTGATCGACCAATACATTGTCGCAGCCGAAGATAAATGGGGACAGCAAAATGGTTTGGTGCTCTTGCTTCCACATGGATATGAAGGGCAAGGACCTGAACACTCGTCAGCACGACTTGAGCGATTTTTGCAAATGTGTGCAGAAGACAACATTCAAGTTTGTTATCCGACAACTGCTGCTCAGTACTTTCACATGTTGCGCCGTCAAGTACGCCGTGATTTCCGAAAGCCACTTGTCGTAATGACTCCAAAGCAACCGCTCCGCATGAAAGAGAGTAGGTCGTTGATCAGTGAACTTACTTCGGGAAGCTTTCAAGAGATTCTTGATGATCCCGCAGTTAGTGATAGAGAACGTATTACTCGAGTTGTTTTATGCACCGGGAAAGTTGCTTGGGATATAATAGGTGAGCGCAACAAGCGAAATGCATCTGTTGCAGTGGTTCGCATTGAGCAGTTGTATCCGTTTCCAATTGCTGGTCTAAACGAAATACTCTCGCGCTATCCGAATGCGAAACAAGTTTTGTGGGTGCAAGAAGAGCCAGAGAATATGGGTGCGTGGCGGTTCGTTGATGACATCGTTTGGTGCATTAAGAGCCAAGGCTTTGACTGGCGTCATGTCGCCCGCTTTGAGTCAGGAAGTCCTGCAACCGGATCAAAGACGATCCACGACCAAGAATTAGCCAGCCTGCTCGAACAAACCTTTGCTGACTGGCAATAAAAACTTTAATTAACCTAGAAGAGTTTTAAAACTCAGCCTGGTTCGCCGAATGTAGCGATGCTGTCAACCTTGCAGACGAATAGCACTCGTCGCTCGTTGATCGACGGGTCACGCAATCCGTATTCTTCGCCTTGGCCGACGTACTTCGTCCAAATTCGATTCAACTGTGAAGTCACCCACGCGCCTTCTTTGGCATCGTCTTCTAAAACTTCACGCTCAACAGTTACCTTCATGCTCATCCAGTGATACATGTTGGCCGGGTTGACAATGACTATCGTGATGGTTGGCGTTTTTCGAATCCATTTGGTCTTCGTGCGTTGTGAAGCGACATTTACTAAAACTTTGTCGCCCTCGTAGTCAAACCACATTGGCGTTAGATTTGGCCGACCGTCAGAACCCATTACTGCCATAACGCAGGCGAATGGTTTGTCCATCAACATTTTGTATTTTGGGTCGATGTCAGCGATTGAGTTAACAGTGGTTCGGTCTCCAACTGCAAACTGACCGGCTTGTAAGCCGTTTGCTACGTCGCGAAACTTAGCGAGTTTGATTGCCATATGTTTGTTCCCCTTTGAGTTGTTGACAGATTTTTTCAAACATTAGTTCATAAATTTTAAGTTTGCAAAAATCAGCTATTTTGCGATGAGTAGACTCAGCGACGTGATGGCTCGAGCTAAGTATTCACGAAGGTTTCTATTGTTTGGACGCTGCAATTAGGCCAATGAAGGTTTCAATCGTCGGTGGATCGATCGGTGGATTAACGGCCGCTTGCTTGTTGCGTGATGCGGGACATCAAGTATCGGTATACGAGAGATCTGCGGTTCGCCTTGAGCAACGCGGGGCTGGGATTGGCTTTTTGCCTGCGAGTTATCGCTACCTACAAACGCGTGCTGCAATAGATATAGACAAAATATCGGTCAAGACTGAACATATTCGTTATCTGGATAAAGAAAGCAAATTGGTTTACGATGCCAAACATCAATACCGCTTCAGTTCTTGGAATACCGTATATGCGTCAACGCTTGATCACTTCGGGACAACCGAATATCACTTGGATTCTGAGGTAGTTGATTTTTCTCAGTCTTCTGAAAATGTCTCGATTTCGTTGAAGAATGGTCAGTCGATAACCGCTGATCTTTTGGTCGGCGCCGACGGTATCGGTTCATTGTTGCGTGACAGGTTGGTACCAACAAGCAAATCTGCGTATGCAGGTTATGTTGCCTGGAGAGGGATGGTTCCAGAGTCAAAATTGTCTAGTGAGTTAGTTGAACGCTTAGGTGACGCAATTACTTATTTTGTATATCCAGGCTCGCACATTTTGGTTTATCCGATTCCTGATCACGAAGGTCGAGTTACGCCTGGTGATCGACTCATCAATTTTGTTTGGTATTGCAACTATCCAAGTGGTAGAGAATTTGATTCTTTGATGACCGATAAAAATGGTTTGCTGCGAGAAGTTTCGATTCCACCAGGATTCGTCAGTGAGCGCAATGTTGAGCAAGTCAAGTTAATGGCCCTTAATTGTCTGCCTAAGTTACTTAGCGATCTTGTGGTTGCCACAATCGAACCTTTTGTGCAGGTCATTTATGACGTCGATATCGATCAGATGGCGTTTGGACGAATATGTTTAATTGGCGATGCAGGGATTGTGGCGCGCCCTCATGCCGCTGCTGGTACAGCCAAAGCCGCAGCCGACGGCTGGGCTCTTGCCGAAGCACTCGAAAAACACGATGCGCTGAATGACGCACTTGACGCTTGGCAATTTTCACAACTTGCTGTTGCGAAAAATCTTTTAGAACGAACACGTCGGGTGGGTTCAAAGTCGCAGTTTTTGAACACATGGGATTCACGGGACCCAGAAGTTATTTTTGGATTACATCAACCGGGTAACTAAAGGACTAACAATGTCACGAAGCATGATTAGCGCGGCCCAAGAACTATTCAACAGTTTTGATGACGCTCAGCGAACTCGAGGATTGTTTGACTTCGCTGATTTGCATGAGCGCAAAAAATGGTTTTATACACCGACTAATCATGGTGGGCTGCCACTCGCTGAGATGGCATCAAGTCAGCATCGAATGGTTCACAAGTTATTGGCCACGGTGTTGTCAGAGGGTGGGTATGTAACAGTCTCGACGATCATGGGTTTAGAAAACGTACTTGACCGTCTTGAAGGGTTCATCGCCGAATTTGAACGAGAGCGAGGAAGAGATCCGCTGTTGTATTGGATCTCTTTCTTTGGAAAGCCTGTTGATAATGGCATTTGGTCGTGGCGATTTGGCGGACATCATGTGTCGCTGAACTTCACATTGAGTGCTGGCGAAATAATTTCAACGACTCCATGCTTTCTTGGCGCCGACCCAGCGAATTCGCGATTACTCGGACCCCATTTGTTGAGGCCGTTGGCGGCAGCAGAGGACTTAGCACGAGAATTCATACATTCGCTAACGCTCGAACAGCGTCTTACCGCAGTGGTAAACAAGGTTCCGCCTACTGACATTGTTGGTGCGAACCGAAGTGCATTGACCGAAGGAGACACGGCACTTCCAATGTCGGATATATGGCGAAAACAGTTTGATGGGGCCTTAGGTGATGCGATGCAAACGATTCAAATGCGTGCGGATGCTGAACTATCAATTACGTCCGAAGATCTTCGTAATCTTTCGTTTTCGCGGGTTCCGAAGGGTTTGTCGGCCCGCCATTTGAGTATTTCGCAACGTGGCGATCTAAAAGAATTGTTGAAGGTTTATATCAATCGAATTTCTGATGATGTTGCCGATCGTGAATGGGCAAAACTTAGTGATGACAAGATTCAAGAAATTTCTTTTCTCTGGGCAGGTGGAATCGAAAAAAGCGAACCGCACTATTACCGAGTACAAGGCACAAGATTGTTTGTTGAATATGACAATACTCAACGAGGAACAAATCACATCCATACGGTGTGGCGCGATTTAGAAAACGATTTTGGTGGAGACGTGCTAGCAAACCATTACACGCATGAACACTGATGCCAGGATACTTTGTATTACTGGTGTGCTGAGCGTGGTTGAATAGAGATGTGGTTAAACCGTTCACTCACGTTGTAGTTGACGGTTCGAATCTGGCGACCGAAGGTAGAACAGAACCAAGCCTGAAGCAACTTAATGAGGCAGTGCTCTCATTTATGAATGAGTTTCCAGACACGAAAATAACAGTCGTAGTTGATGCAACATTCGGCCATCGTGTTGATCGAAGAGAGCGAGCAGAATTTGATGCCGCAATCAACAACAACGAACTCGTCGCACCGCCAGCGGGGGCTGTTGGTCGGGGTGATGGCTTCGTGCTGACAATTGCAGACAAAGTCAAGGCGAGTATTTTGTCAAACGACAGTTATCAAGAATTTCATGACCAATATAAATGGTTGTTCGATGAAGGTCGACTTATTGGTGGCAAACCTGTGCCAAATGTTGGTTGGGTTTTCATTCAACGACTTCCGGTGCGAAAACAATCTGGCCGAGAAAGTGCGGCGACTCTGCGACGAGCAAAGGCTGTTCGGGCGCCGTCGCGGCCGATGCCGGTACCGAAAAGTCCACCGCCAACAGCAAGAGTTGCTGCAAACTCACCAAAGCCAGTCGCGCAAAGCAATAAGCCGACTGCTAATTCAAAGCCGACTCCAAAACTAAACGAGATCACTGCATTTCTGAATTTTGTCGAGAAAAATCCAGTGGGCACAAAACTTAAAGGCATCGTTGAGAGTTATGCGTCTCATGGTGTTTATGTGAAAGTTGGCGAAGTGTTGGGCTATCTGCCGATGCGACTGATGGCTAACCCAGTTCCGCGAAGTGCTCGCGAACATGTCAAACTCGGGGCTTCGCTGAATCTTGTGATTGTTGGATACACACCGTCAAGAAGAAGTGTTGAACTTGCCGTTTCTGGCGTAGAGCCAGTATCCACTCAGCGAGCTACTACCCGGGTACCGACGCAAAAAACCGTTGGACCAATTCGAACGGCAACAACTCGAATCGCGCAAATCAAAAAAGCCAAGCGTCAGCGCCGAAAACCCAAAGCAGTCGTGAAAAAATCACCGCATAAGAAACGCTGATGGCAACCAACGCAGAATAAGCGACACACGCGTCATTTTTAGTACGGTGATGGCGTGCTGATTGCGACATGGAACGTCAATTCTTTAAAGGCCCGTCTTGAGCGTGTGACTCAGTGGGTTAGCGAGAACAAGCCAGACGTTTTGTGCATGCAAGAAACAAAAATGAAGAATGAGGTTTTTCCGACTGGAGTATTTTCTGAACTCGGCTACGAGTCTGCTCATTTTGGTCAAGGTCAGTGGAATGGCGTGGCGATTATTTCGCGTGTCGGTTTAGAAAATGTAATACCAAACTTTGCACCGACAATTGAGCCAGACGGCGAGGCTCGTATTATTTCTGCGACCTGCGGCGGAGTCAAAGTTGTCAGCGTCTATGTACCAAACGGCAGGGCTTTAGATAATGATCATTACACCTACAAACTTGAGTGGATGCAGAAGTTGAAGCAACACGCCGAAAAAATCGCCAAGCCGACTGAAGATTTAGTGATCGGTGGCGACTTTAATATCGCGCCAACAGATGACGATGTTTGGGATGTCACCAAATTTGAAGGTGCGACTCATGTCAGTGCACCAGAGCGCAAAGCGTTTACTTCGCTATGTGAATGGGGATTGACCGATATTTTTCGAGATCTGCATCCCGAACCCAAAGTTTTCTCTTGGTGGGATTATCGCAACGGTAGTTTTCATAAAGGTGAAGGCATGCGAATTGACTTTTTGTTGGCGACGAAATCTTTAGCCAAGCGCGTAAAATCTTCAGAGATTGACCGCAATGCTCGCAAAGGTGAAAAGCCGAGTGATCACGTGCCAGTGATGATGACAGTCGAGAAAAAGTCGTAGCTTCAGGACTGTAAACAGCTCTATAAATATGTCAACGACTGATCCTGCGAATCTGCCAAATCCATTTAAGGGTTTTCATATTCGAACTGAAGAACGCTCGCCAACCGATGAATTGCGAATACAGATTGCCGAAGAACTAAGAGTTGTGGTTGATGAATTATTAGCTACTTCAGCACCAGTTGAAGAACTCGAGCGAACGCGAGTGATTATCGATCAAGCTGTTTCACTTTTAAAATCTCGACCACACAGTAATGATTACGAAGGGCCTGCCGAAGGTTCGCTGGCGCCGATGAATAGTTTTCTAGATCGCAGTCCGATCATCGGTGCAATTAATCCGCTTTCTGTGCCGATGCGCATGGATATTGAAGGCGATGGGGGCAGCGAATCGACTGTTGTTGGTCATGCGACGTTTCCGGCTGCTTATGAAGGGCCGCCAGGTTGCGTGCATGGTGGTTTTATCGCCGCATATTTTGACGAAGTTTTAGGAATGGCGCAATCGTTGAGTGGTAACCCTGGCATGACGGTGAACTTGACCGTTGATTATCGGGCTCCGACACCACTAAAACAACCAGTTGTCTTTCGAGGTCGGGTTGTTTCAATTGATGGTCGCAAGATCAGCGTCGCCGGAACTTTGCATCACGGAGAAACTTTGTGCGCCGAAGCCAAGGGGCTTTTTGTGTCAATGCGCCCAGAAGTTTTTTCGCGTCTGGTAGAAATTCGTCAAGCGCAACAAGCGAAATAACTATAAGACTGTGACGCTTAGACCGGAACGCCAGCCTTAGCGATTATTGAAAGTAAATCAGGTCCAATTTGCTTCGCAGTTATCTGACCAACAATTTTACCGAGATCTTCGATACTCGTGGGCTTTTGTAGCGCAATCAAATTTAGTTCGTGATCTGCAAGTACGGCATTTGGTAATTGTCTGATCATGCGCGCACGGTCACTGCGCCATTTTTTAATTTGATCTTCGAGCGAAACTTTGCGCCCACTTGAACTTATTCGAG
>Ga0214919_10009696_pt1 | contig 12378 bp, 10 predicted proteins | sample LL1503_MetaG_FD_177994 | JGI IMG/M metagenome (GOLD analysis project Ga0214919, IMG submission 177994) | Freshwater microbial communities from Lake Lanier, Atlanta, Georgia, United States - LL-1503 | ecosystem: Environmental > Aquatic > Freshwater > Lake | place: USA: Georgia | collected...
TTAAGGGCGGTCACCTCAGTTAAAACAAAGATCACCGCACCTTCGCCAAAGGCTTCGGGGTCGGTGCGCGCACCTGCGGCTTGGATCCACGCATCGGCCAGCGGTGCACGATGCAGCACAATCATCTCCCCTGCCCCGCCCTCTTTGCGTACGCGGCGGACGAGGTCGATGAAGTCGGCACTGCGGACAAGTGGCACGACGGATTCGCCTAAATCACTTTCGGATAAATTAAAAAGCGCCTTAGCCGCAGGATTGGCGAGGCGCAGTTGATCGCGGGCATCGACGACGAGTACGGCGTCGGTCAGCGGAGCGAGGAGCGTTTCGATACGCTTGGCAGCGGCTGAATTGATTTCTTCTTCGGTGAGCGATCGTCCTTCAATCGCCGCGAATAAACTTTCGAAGCCCAACTGCTTAATCAGCCAGCCCTGTGGCCGCTTTATAATTTCGCCACGGAGCAATGCTTGTCGCGCCCAGAGTATTGAGCGCCCTAGTTCGGCGGCACCCCAAAGTGTGAAGCCGAGGACGAGCACCAGAAGTATCCAAGGGAGCCAAGTCATTCGTTCACCCTAGAGTGCGGACACACGAAGCCTCAGCGAGCGAAAACCTTTAGCCCGTCACCCGGTAGCCTACGCCGCGAACGGTTTCAATGCAGTCGCCGCCCGCCCCAAGCTTTTCACGCAAGCGTCGCACGTGCGTATCCACGGTACGCGTTTCGAGGTCAGGAGAATAATTCCAAACGTCGGAAAGCAATTCTTCGCGCGATTGCACCCTTCCCTTCCGCTCTAAAAGCAGACGGAGTAATTTAAATTCAGTCGCCGTTAACTCAACTGGTTTGCCCTGAGCGGTGACTTCGTGGCGTTCGATGTCGAGCAAGAGCGCGCCGGCAGCGAGACGTGTGGACGGACTTGCCGCCGCGGATTTCGCACGACGCAGCAAGGCTTGCGCACGCAGCATGAGCTCGCGGGCGTCGAACGGCTTGGTGACGTAGTCATCGGCGCCCGATTCAAGCCCGCGGACTTTGTCGGCCGTCTCCCCTTTCGCCGTCAGAAAAATAACCGGCGTGTCGCTGAGTAATGCGTCGCTCCGAATCATGCGCAGGAGCTGCACACCCGTGAGCTCTGGCATCATCATGTCTAAAATAATCAAATCGGGGCGGAAGTCCCGAGCTAGGCCAATGGCGCGCAGCGGATCGTTCAAAGCGCGCACCGCATACCCTGCTTGACGGAACTTATAATCCAGTAATTCCGTCACGTCGGTTTCGTCGTCGACCACCAAGATGCGCTTCAAAAGTTCGTCGGCAGAATTAGCCATAAGCGGACACTGTGGGACTTTTTGATAAAGCGCCAGTGTTAGGTGACAAGTAAGGCGAACATGAAACAAGATTAGTTATAATTGCAAGCCATTCTAAAACAACGACTTACAATCTTAGTCACACGCTTTTCACAGTCCGTATGCCCAAAAGTTACATCGCTGTGTTCCACGTGGAACAACGCCTTCCCCTGCCCTTATTTTGACGACTGCGCCCTAAACAAAACCATCAGCAAGGAAATGTCCGCTGGGTTCACCCCGCTGATGCGGTTGGCCTGCCCTAGTGTCTGCGGCTGCACCTTCGCCAGCTTCTGGCGCGCCTCAAGGCTGAGTCCGTAAGATTTCATGAAGTCGAATCCGGCCGGCACCCTGAAGTTATCTAAGTCATGTAGTTTACGTGCGGATCGGACTTCGCGCTCCAAATACCCACGATATTTAACCTTATACATGACTTCGGCCCTAATTTCAGGGCTTTCGGCCATAAATGTCGGCGGTAAATCGGCCGGGGTTGCGTCGATGTTGCGCCTAAGCACGTCGCCCGCAATTCCGCCAGCAATGGAGATTTTCTCTAGGTATTCGACCCAATGGTTGATTCGCGAGGCCTTAAACTCGATACGGCTAAGTCGCTGGTCTGGCACTAGGCCGAATTCAGAAAGCTTTGATTTAAGACGAATCTCGGCGCTACCGTGGTTAAACAACAAGCGGAATTCGGCCCGGCTGGTGAACATCCGATACGGCTCTTGGGTGCCTTTAGTGACCAGGTCGTCGATCAATACGCCTATATAAGCCTCGTCGCGACCGATGACCATTGGGGTCTGGCCGCGAACCTTGGCTGCGGCATTGACTCCAGCCACAAGTCCTTGAGCACCAGCTTCTTCGTAACCCGATGTGCCATTAATTTGGCCCGCAAAAAACAGGCCTTCGACCTTTTTAGACTCGAGCGTTGGGTAAAGCTGTGTGGGCGGCGCGAAATCGTACTCAACCGCATAGGCCGGCCGCATCATCACGGCATTTTCTAGGCCTGCGATGGAGTGGAGCATTTCGAGCTGAATATCAAAGGGAAGGGACGTTGAAAGGCCGTTGATGTACCATTCGTCGGTGTTTCGGCCTTCGGGCTCCAAATAAAGCTTATGCGACTCCTTGTCGGAGAACTTCACAAACTTGTCTTCAATCGAAGGGCAGTAGCGCGGGCCAACGCCCTCGATCGCGCCTCCGTAAAGCGGGGAGCGGTGGAGGTTATCGTGAACAATCTTGCCGGTGCTTCCTTTGGCCTCGGTCATCCAGCAGGAAACTTGGTTGCTCCCCGGGGTCCAGCCGGGGAGACGTTCGCCCGCTTGTTCCACGTGGAACAAATCGGTTTCTTGGCGCGTGTCGTAGAAGGCAAACAGAGTAGGGGACGCATCGCCGGGCTGCTCCTCGCATTTAGAGAAATTGATGGACGAACCGAGGATACGGGGCGGGGTGCCGGTCTTGAGCCTTTGGAGTTCGATTCCAGCGTCTAAGAAACTGCTGGACAACGACTTAGCACTAAAGTCACCCAGTCGACCGCCCTCGGTTTTATTGGCGCCAATGTGCATCAATCCGCGCAGGAAAGTGCCGGTCGTTACGACTACGGTTTTCGCATAGAATGAGAGGTCGAGGTTGGTGTTTACGCCGACAACTTTGCCTTTCTCGAAGATGAGGCCGGTGACCATGGACTGGAAGATGGTGAGGCCGGGCTGAACTTCGCAGCGGTGCTTCATTCGGAACTGATAGGCTTTCTTGTCGCACTGGGCGCGGGGGGCTTGGACGGCTGGGCCCTTGGAAGAATTAAGCAGGCGGAACTGGATCCCGGTGACGTCGGCCGTCAGGCCCATTTCACCGCCGAGCGCATCGATCTCGCGAACGATGTGGCCCTTGGCTTGTCCGCCAATGGCGGGGTTGCAGCTCATCTGCGCGATGGTGTCGATATTGCCGCTTAAGAGTAAAACATCCACGCCCATGCGGGCCGCAGCGAGCGCGGCCTCCACGCCAGCGTGGCCAGCCCCACAAACGATAACGTCGTAGGGCTTCGATGGGCCGAGGCGGATTTCTTTGTTGGGTGGCATGGGAGGACTTCCTCCCAGCAGAGGAAATCACTTACCAATGCAGAAGGAAGCGAAGAGCTTGTCCAGCATTCGCTCATTGTCGATACGTCCGACAATTTCGCCTAGGGAATCGAGGGCCTCCCGACAGCGGGTAGCGGCCAGTTCGGTCCGGGCGGGGGGCAGGAGGTGGCTGGCGGCGGCCGATAGGGCTTCGGCGGCATGCTTTAGGGCTTCGGCGTGCCGAACGCTCACGATCAGCTCTTCGGCCCCGGGGGCGATTTCCTTCTTAATTAAGGTGTCGGCCAACTCATTACGCAGGCGCTCAGCGTCACGGCCATCGAGTAGGCAGGTTTTCAGGCGAGGGAGGTCGGGCAAGAATTTTGCAAAGCTCGGATGCTCGGCGAGGTCAGATTTATTTCCGATGATCATGGCCCGGTCGGCGTGAATGATTTCCAATAAATTTTTGGGCAGGGCGGGGGAGGGTGCGGAAGAGTCGACCACCAAAATAATAAAATGAGCGGCGCGCGCTTGTTCGAGCGAGCGAGCCATGCCGGCTTTTTCTAAATCGGATCCGCCGTCGCGTAGCCCGGCAGTGTCGACCGCCGTGATGGCGAGCGGCAAGCCGACCACGGGTGCTTCTATAAAGTCGCGCGTCGTGCCAGGCTCATTGCTCACGAGGGCGCGCCGCGACCCGGCGAGTGCGTTCAGCAAACTGGACTTACCGGCATTGGGCGCACCGACGACGGCGAGTCGCAAACCGCTACGCAGGGTTTGATCGTGACGGGCAGTGGCGGCGTATCCATTAAGTTCTGACGCAATTTTATTCAATAAATACAGGGGTCCATTGGGGTCTTCGACGGGCAAGTCTTCCTCAGGGAAGTCAATGTGCGCCTCAAGTATAGCGAGGGCCTGCAACAGTCGATCGGTCCAGCTGGCGACATGTTTGCCTAACTCGCCAGCAAGCATGCGACGGGCAGAGGCCAGGGCGCGCTCGGAACTGGCGTGAATTAAATCGGCAATCGCTTCGGCTTGAGTGAGGTCGATCTTGCCCGCGAGGAATGCGCGGCGGGTAAATTCACCGGGCTCGGCCAGACGGCAGCCGCGCGCTAAACAATCGGCGATGAGTCGCTGCACGAGCAGGGGATTTCCGTGTGCCGTGATTTCTAAGGTGTCACTGTTTGTGAAGGAGCGTTCGGCCGACCATAGAATGGCGACCACTTGATCGACGGGTTGACCGTGAAGGTCGCGCCAAATTCCAGGGGTCGCCTTCTTTTCCTCGAGGGTGCTTTTTCGGCCGAAGGCACTTTGGGCAATTGCTGGCGCGAGCGGTCCATCGATGCGAATGACCGCAAGGGCGGATCGCCCAGCGGGGGTGGAGGTGGCAACGATGGTCTCGAGGGTCGACATACTTAATGGTGACCATCCCAAAGGGGGAGGGCGACGGAGGCAAGCGGTGTCATAAACTTGAAAAGGCTGGTAGGAAAGAAAGGGAATGGCAAAGTTGGCGCCATCACCGTGGACACTCACTCTTTCCTAACACCCGCAATCGCCCAGGCCATTGCCGCCGCACATGGCACCCCGTCCTTTGTCTATGATGAGGCGACCTTGCAGGCGCAGGCCGATGCGATGCTGGCTTTCCCAAATGCTTTTGGCCTGACCGCACGGTTTGCGATGAAGGCCTGCCCTAATGCCGCAATCCTCCGATTATTTTTGGCGAAGGGCTTACACTTCGATGCCAGCTCGGGCTACGAGGTTCGTCGCGCCATCAAAGCCGGCGTTCCCGCCGACCGCATTTCCCTTTCTTCGCAGGAACTGCCAGAGGATTTTGCCGAACTCCTTAAACAGGGCGTTCATGTAAACGCCTGCTCGCTGTCACAATTAGAGCGCGTCGGTCGTGCACTCCCAGGTCACTCCGTGGGCATTCGTTTTAATCCTGGGCGCGGCTCAGGTGGAACGGGCAAGACCAACGTAGGCGGACCCGACTCCTCTTTCGGTATTTGGTTTGAGTGGGCCGACCAAGTGAAGGCCATCGCCGCTCAGCATAAATTAAAAATCATTCGCATCCACACGCACATCGGCTCAGGCAGCGATCCGGTGGTCTGGCAGGAAGTTTCGGCGGCAAGTCTGGCGCTAGTGAAAGCTTTTCCAGAAGTGCACACGCTGAATCTTGGTGGCGGCTACAAGGTCGCACGCGTTGTAACCGAGAAGGACACCGACCCCAAAATCGTGGGAGCGCCCGTGCGTGCGGCGTTCGAGAAATTTGCTAAAGACGATGGACGTAAACTTAAATTAGAAATCGAACCCGGAACATTCTTAGTTGCGAATGCCGGCGCCGTGCTCTGCCGCGTGCAAGACGTGGTTTCCACCGACACGCGTAAATTCATCAAATTAGATTCTGGCATGACGGAAATTCTCCGTCCGTCGCTTTACGGTTCGCAGCATCCGGTGCACTTATATCCCGCTAAGGCCTCAGGTAAGAATGTCGACTACGTGGTGGTTGGGCATTGTTGCGAGTCGGGCGACTTAATTAGCTGCGCCCCCGGCGAGCCCGAAACCTTGGCCACGCGTCAACTCCCTGAGGCTCACGCTGGAGACCTATGTGTCATCGGCGGCGCGGGTGCGTACTGCGCGGGCATGAGCACGAAGAACTATAATTCTTTCCCTGAGGCACCCGAAGTCTTGCTCTCCGCTAATGGTTCGGCGCGACTCATTCGTCGCCGCCAATCGCTCGAGCAGATCTTGCAGAACGAGATTTTAGATTAAGCTGAAACCCCCGTGCGACGCAGTTTGCCATTAGGATCAATGATACCGTCGTCGCCACATGCGACGGTGGTTAGCTTGCCCACGCTTGCCGACGTCGAAGGCTACGAGCGCAAAGACCAAAAAGTCTGGCAACACATTCAAGGCGGCTACCCGCGGTTCGTTTGCAACCCCCTGGTTGTGCAGGCGGCCGCACGTGCTGCACAAGGTCTCAAGCGTACCGGAGAATTATTTCCACTCGCCTCACGACGTGCCGCCGAAAAATTATTGGCGTGGGCCGGTATCAACGATGCGACCATCGATGCTGCGGGCGATTGGTTCTTGGTGACAACGCGAGCAGGCGAAGGCGCAGAAAAATTTGGTAAACTAATTCAACACACCGGCGTGCTCATATCATCCCGCCAGGCCGAAGCATATTTAGCCAACCCAGGGAGCGCGAAGACGGGGGAGGGCGCGATCGCTTCGATTCAAGAAGCCTGCGCACCTTATTTTTCGGGCGTAGCTCAGTCAGACATTTTAATTTCGCTTTCCGGAATGAATTCCGTCGCAGCGGCCATAGCGGCCGTGAATGCGGTGCAAGCGCCACATGGGCGCACGTTGTGGATTCAGCTCGGCTGGCTCTATGTCGACTCTGCCCGCTTGTTCGAAAAAGCGCATGATACCCAGCACGAATTTATTTCGGACGTTCAGAATTTAGCAGCTGTCGAAAAATTATTAGCCAAAGGAAACGTCGCGGCGGTTTTCACTGAAGCGCCAAATAATCCACAACTCGAGACGGCCGACATTCTCAAATTGAGACAGCTGTGTGACCGTTACGGCGCTAAGCTCGTTATCGACCCGAGTTCAGTTGGGATAGCGACACTCGATTTATTGCCGCATGCCGACATTGTTTGCTGTAGCCTGACCAAATACGCGGCAAGCAGGGGAGACGTGATGGCTGGGTTATTAGTAGTGAATCCAGCCCGACCCGATGCGGCCCAGTTATTAAAAGTGGCCCGCGCCCAGCTCGAACCACTTTATCATTTAGACACCCAAGTTCTTGCGGAACAAATCAAACGCATAGGCGAAGTGAGCCAGAGACTTTCAAAGAACGCCGCTGAGATCGCCCGCCGACTGTCGAGTCACCCGGCGGTCGTAAAAGTGCGGACGGCCGATACGGGCCCAACCGCCGTAAACTTTAGAGCGCTTCAGCGCCAAGGAGCGGGTGCGGGTTGTCTTATTACCATCGAGCTCAAGGGAGAGATGCGCGCGGCTTACGATCAGCTCGACTTAGTTAAAGGTCCGAGCTTCGGCGTCGAATTCACCATCGCCTCACCATTCCTGTGGTTGGCACATTTTGCGGAAGTAACCACGCCCGAGGGACGAGCGTCGGTGCGCGCGGCTGGACTCGATCCCGACCTTTTAAGAATATCGATTGGGCTCGAACCTATTGAAGAAATTTGGGCGGCCTTTGAGGCAGCACTCAAAAAATAAACCCGCACGGTGGCGGGTTTATTAAGAGAGCAACAAGTGTACGCTCAGCCTTGAGACGAATCGGAATCTTCTTCGTCCTCTTCTTCGTCATGCTGCGCGAGCTTCTTGTTGCTTGAGCTCGATGGCTTGCTGGCTCGCGCCTTCTCCATGCGCTCGCGGAACGATTGACGTTCCCGGAGCTGTGTGGCGGCCGCTTCGGGATCTAATTTTTGCAAGTTCTCGTCGAAGAGCTTGCGATAACTTGCCTCGGAAGCAGAAGCGCGAGTGCGCGCCTGTTTGTAGTCGGCTGCAGCCTTGGTCGCCTGAGAGCGATCAATCTTGGATTGCTGCTGCGCACTTAAAACGTCGGGCAACTCGTTAACCTTACGACGAGCCTCCACGAGATTGAGGTGCGCGGGGTCGCGTCCAGCGGCCGATGCCTCGGATGAGGAAGCGACCTCTGGATTTTTAGCCGCGCGAACGGCGAGGGGTGAAATGCCTACAGCCAGAAGGGCTGCGGCGATGAGGAGTGTGGTTTTATTCATGGGGTTTAGGGAACGCACTTGAGCAAGCGGACGATTCAATGTTGTATCAAGCGTCCCCCTGTAAGGTTCATCACATGAAAATAATCCTTCGGGTCACCCTAAGCATTTTACTTCTGATTCCGGTGGCGGCGCAGGCACAGAAGAAGAAAATAAAAACAGTTCAGTCCGCCGAACTGCCTGCGGTGCAAGAATTCCCCAATGCATTCCCGCAGTTCATCGGTGTATCATTGGTCGCGCCGCCAGGGAGCGGGAAAACGGATCCAGCCGGCGACGCCGCCAGTGCAGTGGCTCAATTGGGCGCGCGCATGGTGCGACTCGAGGTGAAGCCCGGAATGTCGTGGGCGCCTTTTCTCGAGCAGCCATTCACGCACCTGATTCTGGTCTTTCGCCCAATGGACGATTGGACGCAGCCGTTATCGGCAGAGAAGCGGCGCGAAGTTTACAACGCTTACTATTCTTTGGCTAAGGACCTACTCACTCGACGCGAAACGCCCGGGCGATTCATTTTTATCGGAAACCGAAAAACAGATGATTTTCTTTCTAAGAATAATCCTGAAGGAGAAGTAACACCGACAATGTTGGCGGCGTTGAAAGAGTGGACCGACCTGCGCGAGGAGGCCATCGCCGCCGCGCGCTCCGAAGTTCCGCAGTCGCGCTGCCGGATTTTTACTTATCTTGAGGTTAACCACGTTTGGGCAGCTTATAAGGCCGATGAGGCGCGGGTCGCCAATGCGGGCCTGCCCAAACTCAAGACCGACTTCGTCGCCTATGCGGCGCAAGAGATTCAAGAAAAGTCCGCGCAGGAAATAAATGCGACGCTCGATTATTTAAACCAACAATTAATACCGCGACCCGACTTACCCGCGAAGCGCGTCTTTATTAGTGAGTGCGCGGCAGGGTGGTCGTCGTGTGGAGGCAATGTGTTGGCGCACGAACAACGGAACCGGGCGTTACTCGCAAAGTTTATCAGCTGGCAGGCGCCGATGATTTTCTTTGATGAGGGTTATTATGCTGAAGCTAAACGCCAGTCGGGGGTTAAGTTTAGATTGGTCGAACTAAAAGGTGAGACCCAATCGTTGTATCAGACGCTCAATGGTATGTACGATCAACAGACGGCGTATGCCTTGAAGTTAAAGCAGCACGAAGGCCATTTACCGACCGCCGCGCAAATCGCCCAGATCACCGAAAATTATCTCCGCGCAACCCCCGCTTCACAGTAATGGCTTGTGGTGCGGGCGTTTTTATAAAGATTATAACCATGCGCCACGCTTTAATCTTCGAAGGTATCGCCACATTCTTTCTTTGCCTCGCGGCGTCCCTGTCGCCATCGCCGATACCCGTCGCCGCCATTTTATGTGCGCTCATTTATATGGGAGGAGCCATTTCAGGCGCACATTATAATCCTGCAGTCTCCGTTGCCATGTGGTTCCGCGGTCGTTCCACCACCAGCCGCACTTTGGCTTACATCGGCGTACAAGTAGCCGCCGCATTATTGGCTGCGATTCTTATCGGCCTATATAATGGACACAGTACAGAGCGTGCGAAGGATCTGGTCGAGGCGCTCGGCGATTCGCCTTTTGATAGTGTGACTGCCGGGATTACGGCAGAATTTCTAGGCACGTTCCTCCTGGCATTCGTTGTTCTGATGGTCGCAACGTCTCGTCACACTGCCGGTAACAGTTATTTCGGCGTGGCTATTGCGCTAACTATTCTCGGTGCAGGCGGCGCATTCCATTTGGCTAACCCCTCGTTTAATCCAGCGGTCAAACTCTCGGGCGCCTTGGAAGGCTTCTCTGGTGTTATGTTGACTGACGATTCATCCTGGCGGGCCTTCTCGCAGGAGTTTGCCTATTTCGCCCATAATTTTGTCGCCACACTCATTTATATTGGGAGTGCCCTCTTGGGTGGCGTCGCTGCAGGGGCGTTGTTCGTGAAATTGTTCCCTGAGGACCGATAGGGCATGAAGGAGGGCTTGATGCCTTCAATTTAAGGGTCAGTGTTCGGCCATGGAAATCCTACTCAAGTCCCACAAGCACTACGGCTCACTCTTAATCGCGCTCGTTCTCGCGGTTATTGTCATTGCACTTACCAAAGGACCCAAGCCCGTCTTTCAGCGCATCGTCGCGGTGTTGGTCGACATCAATTTAATCGTCGGCCTTTCCGCACTCTATTTCTCCCAGAAAAGCATTTCGGCCTTACACATTATTTTTGCCCTTGGCGCTGTGGGACTATTGCACGCGGGCGCAAAGAGCGATCAATCCGCCAAGGTTGTGCGTTGTTTCTCAATCGCCCTTGTTTTGCTGATTTTAGCTTGGGCAACGAATGCGGCGTGGGGCCCGAGTGCACTGAAGGGCGTCTGGATGTTCTCCTTAAATGCTCCCGCGCCAGTAGCGGGCTGATTGTTTCAAGGGTTTGACATAATTACCGCCTGCGTCTCGTTGACGCTTAACTGAATTCAGTTCTTACTGAATTCAGCTTTTAATGTTTCGCCTCGCCTTAAACATGCTCTTCGGGGATCGCGCTAAATTAGCGATGCTCCTTTGCGGTTTAGCGTTTTCGGCCTTGTTGATGGCGCAGCAGACTTCGGTCTTCTTCGGCATCATGAGCTGGACGTATACGCCGGTCGTGAATATCCGCGCCCACGTTTGGGTGAGCGATCCCATGGTTGAGCAAGCGAACGACGCAAAGCCGATGCGCGATACTGAACTGGGTCGCGTGCGTTCGGTCGACGGTGTGGCGTGGGCGGCTCCGTTGCACACCTCCTTCTTGCAGGCCCGTATGGTCGACGGAAATTTCAAATTGATTACGTTAGTCGGCATCGACGCCGATACTTTTGCCGGTGCGCCCGCTGAACTTTCACAAGGGCGCATCGAAGACCTGCGGCTGCCGAACACGGTGATCGTCGATGAGTGGGGCGCGCAATTAATGGGCAAGACTGTGGTGGGTGCAGACGGAAAATCGCAGACGGTGGCACTTAAGCCAGGAGACGTTTTTGAGATTAATGATATCGAAGCACGCATCGTGGGAATTTGTAAGGTGCGTCGCGCGTTCACGGGCGGACCGTTTGTGTATTCCACATACGACCGAGCGAAGACGTACACATTGGGCGCTCGTCGCACATTGAGCTTCATGCTGGTCGAGCCCAACCCCGGAATCACACCATCGGAACTCTGTGAGCGGATCGAAAGAGACACAGGATTGAAAGCGTGGACGTCCGACACGGTGATCTGGGATTGGTCTGACCGCAGCTTGGCGCGAAACACGTTTTGGTGGTTCTGGAAAAATACCGGCATTCCGTTCTCCTTTGGTACGGCCGTCGCACTCGGCCTCTTCGTCGGCATCGCTGTTTCGGGTCAGACTTTTTATTCCTTCGTGCTAGAAAACCTAAAATACTTCGCAGCGATCAAAGCCATGGGTGCCAGCATGCGCGTCTTGGCGGGTATGCTCATCATTCAGGCTATGACGGCAGGTTTGATTGGCTTTGGTTTAGGCGCGGGAATGGCTCAGGCCATCGGGCGAGTCATGATTAAGAAGGGCATGCCACCTTTTGTAATGTTCCCGCAAATTCTCTTAGCTACCTTGATGCTCACGATGGGCATCAGCATTGTTTCTGCCATCATCGGCATCATTAAAGTGTCGCGCGTTGACGCCGCGACCGTCTTCCGCGGATGAGCGCTGCACATGAGATCGCGGTCAGTACCCACGGGGTGGATATTTCTTTTGGTACCGGAGAAACTAAGGTGATTGCGTTGCAACAAACCGAATTCAGCGCCCGACGCGGCGAACTGATTATGTTGGTTGGCCCCTCGGGCTGCGGGAAAACCACTTTGCTTTCGGTAATCGCGGGTACGCTCACACCTGCTGTCGGCACCGTTGAAGTCTTTGGTCAGCGCCTGGACAAGATGAACCAAGAGCAACTCACGGCGTTTCGCCGCAAACACCTAGGCTTTGTTTTCCAATCCTTTAATTTAATTCCCACGCTCTCCGTGGTCGAAAATGTGATGGTGCCATTATTGATTCAAGGCGTGGGGCACAACGAGGCCCGCCGCCGCTCAATTATCATTTTAGAAAAAGTGGGCCTAAAAGGACGCGAGGATGGCAAGCCGAACGCGCTCTCGGGCGGCCAACAACAGCGCGTGGCAATTGCACGTGCCCTTGTACACGAACCGCCTCTATTGATTTGCGATGAGCCCACATCGGCGCTCGATAAAGATACCGGCGCACAAATTATGGAAATGGTGAGAGAG
>Ga0214919_10009697_pt1 | contig 12377 bp, 12 predicted proteins | sample LL1503_MetaG_FD_177994 | JGI IMG/M metagenome (GOLD analysis project Ga0214919, IMG submission 177994) | Freshwater microbial communities from Lake Lanier, Atlanta, Georgia, United States - LL-1503 | ecosystem: Environmental > Aquatic > Freshwater > Lake | place: USA: Georgia | collected...
TGCGAAAAGGGTTTGCTGCTTGGCGCAATAGTCCGAGTCCGAGCAGACAAACATGCGGCCACCCTGGTCATCGGTCAGCACCTCGTCCAAAAAACTGTCGCGCGCGCCGCAGATCTCACAGGGGTGGTCCCAGCGCTGCACCTCAAACGGGTGGTCCTCAAAGCCCAGGCTTTCCACGTCGGTAAACGGTGGCACCGCATAAATGCGCTTCTCTCGTCCTGCGCCAAACAGTTGCAGGGCGGGGCTCTGATGCATCTTGGGGTTGTCGAACTTGGGGATGGGCGAGGGCGACATGATGTAGCGGCCGTTCACCAGCACGGGATAGTCGTAGGTGCTGGCAATGTGGCCGTAGTGCGCCAGGTCTTCAAACAGGTTGACGTGCATCAGCCCGTATTCCTGCAGGGCGTGCAGCTTGCGCGTCTCCACCTCGCGCGGTTCCAGGTGCTGCATGGGTTCGGGCACCGGCACCTGGTAGACCAATATTTGCCCGGTGTGCAAGGGCGTCTCGGGAATGCGGTGGCGCGTTTGGATGATGCTGGCCGACGTGGTGTCGGTGGTCACTTCCACACCCGTGGTGCGTTGAAAAAAACGCCGGATGTTGACTGCATTCACCGTGTCGTCCGAGCCCTGGTCAATCACCTTGAGAACGTCGTCTGGCCCGATGATGGAGGCTGTGACCTGGATGCCGCCCGTGCCCCAGCCATAAGGCAGCGGCATTTCGCGCGAGCCAAACGGCACCTGGTAGCCGGGAATGGCCACCGCCTTGAGGATGGCGCGGCGGATCATGCGCTTGGTACGCTCGTCCAGGTAGGCGAAGTTGATGTGCGGGTCCCGCACCGGCGCCGCGTGGCTTGCTTCAGGCTGGTCCATGTGCGTCCCCCGGAGTGGCAAAGGACTGGCGCATCTTGCGCACCAGCTCCAGCTCGGACTGGAAGTCCACGTAGTGCGGCAGCTTCAGGTGCTGCACAAAACCCGAGCTCTCCAGACTGTCGCTGTGCGACATCACAAACTCCTGCATTTGCGCAGGCGCCGTGACCGCTTCGCCCAGTTCGTCGGCGCGCAAGGCGCGGTCCACCAGCGCCATGGCCATAGCTTTGCGCTCACTGTGGCCAAAGGCCAGGCCGTAGCCGCGGGTGAACTGCGGCGGCTGCGTCAGGCTGCCCTGGAACTGGTTGATCATTTGGCACTCGGTCACCGGCAGGTCGCCAATCGAAATCTCGAATCCCAGCTCCTCGGGTACCAAACACAGTTCGACGGTTCCAAAACGGATCTCACCTACAAAAGGGTGGGTCTCTGAATAGCCGCGCTGCGTGGAATAGGCCATGGCCAGCAAAAAGCCTTCGTCCGAGCGCGCCAGGTTTTGCAGGCGCGCGCTGCGATCGGCCGGAAAGCGCAGGGGCGCGCGCGTCAGGTCAAAGGGGTCGGGGTCGCCCTCGGGCACCGGCTGGCTTTCCAGCAGGTTTTCGTGGTTGAGCAAGTCGACCACCCGCGGCGTGGGCTCATTGTGGGGCGCTGGCGTTTTGGCCGGAGGCAAGGCCTGTCCGGTGGCGAGCAGGCTGAAGTCCAGCAGGCGCTGGGTGTAGTCGTAGGTGGGCCCCAGCACCTGGCCGCCTGGCAGGTCTTTGAAGGCGGCAGAAATACGCCGCGCGATCTGCATCTTGCCGGTGTCAATGGCCTGGCTATAACCCAGGCGCGGCAAAGTGGCACGGTAGGCGCGCAGCAAGAAGATGGCTTCCACCAGGTCGCCCGCGCTTTGTTTGATGGCCAGTGCGGCGAGTTGCGGGTCGTAGACCGAGCCTTCGGTCATTACGCGGTCTACCGCCAAGCGCAGTTGCTGGCAGATTTGCGCAATGCTGAGCTCGGCCACGCCGGGGTCGCCCCGGCGCTGCTGGGCCAGTAAATCGTAGCTGGCCAGAATGGCAGATTCACCCCCTTTGACGGCAACGTACATACGGGTCAGCCTTGGATGTGGGTTGAGCGTGGCAGGCCAACAAAGGCATGGCCGTGGGTGAGCAAGAAGTCCACGCCACATGGGAAATGCAATTGGCTGGCGCGCCGCTGCTCCAAAAACTCGGCGCCCAGTCCGTCCACCTGCAGCTGCGCGCTGCCCCTAACGCCCGGGCCACTCAGGGCCCACGCTAGGGCAGGTGCGGGTGTCTGCAAGCCGTCCACCTGAACAATGCAGGTGGCGGACTGGTCGGGGTATTCCGCGCTTCCTTGTGAAAAGCTGCTTAAAGGCGGCAGTTCAGACGCTACCGCCACCCAGACAAAGTTGGCCTCTGCCAGGTCGCTCACTACAGCGCATCCGGTATGAAACCGCAGCCAAGCCGCCGCGTCACTGTGCATAAAACCGGCAGACAGCCAGAGCTTGCAATCCTGGTCCAGCAAAGCGAGCAACAGTGCCGCTGCCGCAGGATGCGCACCTTGGGGCGGCTGCATACCCTGCAAAGCGCCTGCCGCTTCTAGTATCTGCAAACTTGCGGGTCGCGAAAGCGCCCCAAGCGCGTGGCGAAAAACGCTTTGGCTGCACAGTGCGGGCTGCGAAAAGCCGCGCCCCAGGTCTTTGAGTTGCATCTGCATCAGGAATCGCCCACTTCGTCGGGACGGGAGCCCGCCTCGCGGGCGACGGTAAAAAACTCCACGCGCGTTGCCTGGGCCTGGGCGTTTTTCTGTTGGGTCTGGGCGCTTTGCGCCTGTTGCAGGGGCTGCAGCAGCACGTTATCCCAGTGCGGGTGCAGCGCGGGCTCTTGCAGCAAGGCGTCGGCCACTGCGGCCAGCAGCGCGTGGCGGTGTGAGCCGCCCATGACGTAAGCCACGCCCACCTGCTTGCAGTCGGTGCGCGCAGCATCGGGCTTGAGCACGCAACGCGTCACACCCACCTCGCCCAGGTTGAAGCGCTGCCCGCTGCCGCCAGCGCGGCCCTGTACCATCACCAGACCGGTTTCGGCGGGGCGTAACCACTGCAAGTCTCCCTCGCATTGGGGCCCCAAGTGGCTTTCCAGCCAGGCCTCTGGCGCGCGAGCCAAAAGCGCCATCCATTGCGCGCGCGCGGCAGCCACACTGGCTTGCGTGTCGTGGACGGGAGGCTTGTAATCGTTGTGCAACACGGGTGAACTATCGTTTCTTGGGTCCCACTTTATGGCACCCACATTTCTTTTTTGTGACCACCAACGCTGTTGCCGACCATGATTTCTTTAGCCCTAGCCTACCGCCACGCGGCCTACTTTGCGCCCGCGCCAGACAGCGCGGCCTGGCAGCTCGGGGCCCAGTGGCTGGGGCGCTGTCCGCACAGCGGCCACAACCTGGCCCAGCCCGTACCTGAGTTTTGGGAGCCAGCAGCCTTTGCACAGATCACCGGTGAACCGCGGCGCTACGGTTGGCATGCAACCTTAAAAGCACCTTTTTCGCTGGCTAACCACAGCAGCCCGGCGGACTTGCGGGCGCGTTTTTTGGAGGTGGCCGCTGCGGTCCAGGTGCCCATCGTGCTGGATTTGGAAGTCGCGCTGGTTGCAAACTTTTTGGCACTGGTGCCGCGCCAGCGTTGCGCGCCCTTGCATCATGTGGCAGACGCGTGCGTGCGGCAGTTGCACGGCTGCGCCGCGCCCCTTGCGCCCAGTGAAATCGCGCGCCGCCGCCGCGGCGGCTTGTCGGCGCGCCAAGAAGACATGCTGGCGCAATGGGCTTATCCCTACGTGTTCGAGGACTTCGCATTCCATATGACCCTGACGGGCGCCTTGGACGCGCTATCCATGAGGCAAAAGCAGCAGCTGCAGCAGCATGCCAACGCATGGTTTGAGCCGCTGCTGACCCAAGGGCTGGCGCTCGACGGTGTGTCGTGGTTTGTCGAAGACCTGCCGGGCGCAGACTTCCGATGGGTCGAGCGTTTTGGGTTTGTGCGGTGAGCACGGGGCTGATCTACGTGGTTGGTCCTTCGGGCGTGGGCAAGGACAGCTTGCTGAACTGGTTACGCGCGCACGTGCGCGGCATGAAGGTGGCGCCGGCGCTGCACTTTGCACGGCGCACGGTCACGCGCGCCCAAGGCAACTCCAACGAGGACCACGAGTCCGTGGATATCGAAACATTCACCCAGCTTGCTAGCTCCGGGGCTTTCGCTCTGCAGTGGGAGGCCCATGGCTTGCACTACGGCGTGCGCCACACCGAAGTCACGGGTCGCAGCGGTTGGGTGATGGTCAACGGTTCGCGGGCCTATTTGGAACAAGCGCGCGCACTTTTTGCAGGCTTGACGGCGTTACACGTTAGTGCGCCGGAGGCTGAGGTGCGCGCACGCCTGGCAGCGCGCCAGCGCGAGACGCCGGCCCAAGTGCAGGCACGCATGCTGCGGGCGAGCGCGGCCGATGTGGCGCCGACGCCAGGTGATCTGGCTATCGTCAACGCAGGCACATTGGATACAACGGCTGCGGCCCTGTGCGAATTGCTGCAAGCCCACACCGGCTTGCAGCTGACAACCCGGCTTGATGCCGAAATCAGTCCAAGCGGCGCGCGCTGATTCATCAATTAGTCATACAAATTTAATACGCTCAGGCCCGGTCATACGGAGGCGAGCCTGATTCCCGGGTGCGCCCCGCCAATCTGTATTACTGGGGACCGTATGCATTACCGAGCCGTTTTTATTTCTGATCTGCATCTGGGTACTCCCGGGTGCCAAGCCGAAGCACTGCTTGAGTTTCTCAAGTCCCACACCAGCGATTACCTCTACTTGGTGGGTGACATCGTCGATGGCTGGCAACTGCGTCGAAAGTGGTATTGGCCACAGGCGCACAATGATGTGGTTCAAAAGTTGTTGCGCTGTGCGCGCAAGGGCTGCCACGTGGTCTACATCCCCGGCAACCACGACGAATTTGCGCGCGGATTTGTAGGCCACTTTTTTGGCGGCATCGAAGTGACTGAAGAGGCCACCCACACGCTCAAAGATGGCCGCAAGTTGCTGCTTATCCATGGCGACTATTTTGATGCCGTGGTCAAGTACGCCAAGTGGCTAGCCTACGTAGGCGACAACTTGTATGAGATGGCTTTGCGCCTGAACCGGCACTTCAACCGCGTACGTGCCCGGATGGGTTTGCCGTATTGGTCTTTGTCTGCATTTTTGAAAAACAAGGTCAAAAAGGCGCTTAACTTTATTGCCGATTATGAAAAAGCCTTGGCTCATGAGGCGCACAAACGCGGCTACCAGGGCGTGGTGTGCGGCCACATCCACCGCGCTGAAATCCGCATGATTGACGGCGTGTTGTATTGCAACGACGGCGACTGGGTGGAAAGCCGTTCGGCCTTGGTGGAGCACGTGGACGGACAGCTTGAGCTCATTTATTGGGATCAGGTGCTTGACTTTTTACCCGTCGCCAGCCCCTTAACGCGCCGCCCCGAAGTCCCCGTTTCCGCTGAACTCGTCTAGCGCGCAGCGGTCAACCGCCGTGGCGCCGGGTTTTGTAGCATTGCTGGCGGCACAGTTTGTGTCGGCCTTGGCCGACAACGCGCTGCTGGTGGTGGCCATGGCTGTGCTGCTGGAGCAGCAGCACCAGCCTTATTGGGTGCCGCTGCTCAAGCTGTTGTTTACCGCGTCTTACGTGCTACTGGGCCCATGGGTTGGCGCCTGGGCTGATACCTGGCCTAAGCAGCGGGTGATGATGGGAGCCAATGGCATCAAATGCCTCGCGTGCCTGGCAATGCTGTTAGGCCTCAACCCGATTCTTGCTTTTGGACTGGCTGGTTTGGGGGCGGCCATTTACGCACCTGCGAAGTACGGTCTGGTCACTGAAATGGAGCCCCCACACCGATTGGTTCGGGCCAACGGTTGGATAGAGGTCAGCACCGTATGCGCCGCTTTGTTTGGTGTGGTGTTGGGCGGCTTTTTGGTTGGTCGGCTGTGGATGGGGTCGGTGCTGTTCCTCTGGTTGGGTGGCGGCTTACAAGCCTGGGGGCCGTTTGCGGTTTCGCTGGCTGGGCTGCTGCTCTTGTATGGCTTGGCATCGGCATTGAACTGCCTGATACCCGACAGTGGTGTGCGCTATCCCCGCAGCGCCTGGGGCGCGCGCTTGGTGTGGGCGCGTTTTCTGCAGGACCAGGCCGCGCTGTGGCGCGACCCGTTGGGATCCATTAGCCTGACTGTGACCACCTTGTTCTGGGGCGTAGGCGCCACCTTGCAACTGCTGGTGCTTGCCTGGGCGCAGCAAGCGCTGCATTTGTCCCTGGAGCACGCCGCCTACCTGCAGGCGGCAACAGCCATAGGTGTTATCGCCGGGGCCGCATTGGCGGCGCGCATGGTTTCTCTGCAGCAGGCACCCAAAGTACTTGGCATCGGGGTCCTGATGGGCGGTTTGATGGCTTTGATGGCCTTCGTGGATCAGTGGCCTGTAGCCGCAGCCCTCACCTTCGTGTTGGGCCTGGTGGGCGGATTCTTCGTCGTACCGATGAACGCACTGCTGCAGCACCGGGGCGCTGCGCTGATGAGCGCAGGGCGTTCCATCTCAGTGCAAAACACCAACGAAAACGCCAATGTGCTGGCTATGGTGGGCGTGTACAGCGCGCTGCTTTATGCCGGTGTGGCGGTCGAACAATTGGCATGGATGCTGGGCACCTTGGTGGCTCTGGGCATGGGCCTGGTGCAATGGCGCTACTGGAGCATGCAGTCACGCCTGCGTACCGGTCCGGGGTTCGGGGAGCTTTAGCAGCGCCTGCCCCATGCGGATGGGCGTGCCCTCGCAGATGCCCGGCGCAAAGCCGAAGCCTTTGGGCGCAAATACCAAAATGGTGGAGCCGTGCTGGAACCAGCCCATCTCTTGCCCTTTCGCGTAGTGTGCGTCGCAGGCGATGTGTACCGGTCCTTCGTAGCGCGCATCAAGCAGTTCGCCCATCGCATGCAAGCGAATGCTGGCCACCAGCACCGCGGCCACCGGTACCAGTGCGACGGGGTAGCGCTCGGGGCCCACCGCCACTTGCAGTAGCGCACGCTCGTTTTTGCAAAACAGCTTCTCCACGCGCTTGAGTGCAATCGGATTGACGTTCCAGGTGTCCCCGGCAAAGTAGTCCACGTCGTGCAGGTGCAGGTCATACGGCGCGTGGAAGCGGTGGTACATCGAAGCGGTAATGCGAATCGTCAGGAACACACCGTCTTGCCAGGGGCTGTTGGCGCCCATTGCCCCCAGCAGGTCGGTCAGCGTGTAAGGAAAGCCCTTGGCTTGGTAGACGCGGTCGCCCTCGACGCGGCCCATGGCGCCCACGATGCCGTCGCAGGGGCTGACCATGGTGCGGGTGTCGCTATCGAGTGGCCGCGCGCCGGGTTTGAGCTCGCGAATAAAGCAGTCGTGCAGGCTGTCAAAGCGGTCTTTCTTGGCCTCAGACAGGTCCAGGTCGGCGATCCGCTTCCAGGCGGCAATCGACAGGTCTCGTACCCAAGGCGTGCGCCGCTGGCTGAACCAACCCATGAAGCGGGTGAGCGCCAGGCGGGGAATGCGGTTGGTGAGGAGGAAATTCAGGTCCTCGTTAGCACCGATTTTTTGGAGGGTTTTTTTGATAGTCATCATTTTTTAACCTGAAAGTCATACAAACGAGGTTTTCTAAAGGGGCATTTGTATGGACGGTTCCGAGACGTTGTTGTCAATTGCCACCTGGGGCGGTTTGGCTTCGCTGGGTGTTTTGGCCTTGCCCAAGGGCTGGCAGCGCCTGCAACTGTCGCTGGCCAAGTACCCCTCTTTGGGCGGCCACCTTCGCATGGCCAAGCGGGTTTCCAAGTGGATTCCGGCTTACTCCTATGCAGACGCCCAGTGGTTTTCGGTAGACGGCGCGCCGCTCGCCATCCAGAGCCAGCGCCGTGCAGCCCTGACCCGTTTGGGTCATACCCTGCAGTCGCAAAGCCCGCAAACTTTGGCGCACACCGACGCCGTGAAGCCTATGGTGTCGGACCTGCAACTCATCAGCCAGTACCGCGTGCCCTACCAGTTCCGCACCGTGCTGTCGGAGCACATCAAGCTGGGCAGCTTTTGGCGCGAGAGCGGCGGCGTGTTCCTGACCGACCTGGACGGCAACCGCTTTATCGACGTCACTGGATCCTATGGCGTCAACCTGTTTGGGCTGGACTATTACAAAGCCAGCATGGCCGAAGGTGCGGCCATGGCGCAGGCACTCGGGCCCGCCCTGGGCTCCTACCACCCCAGCGTGTTGGACAACGTGCAGCGCCTGTGCAAGATCTCGGGCATGGACGAAGTGTCTTTCCACATGTCGGGCACCGAGGCGGTGATGCAGGCGGTGCGCCTGGCGCGTTACCACACGCGCAGACGTAAGCTGGTGCGCTTCACCGGCGCCTACCACGGTTGGTGGGACGACGTGCAGCCCGGCCCTGGCAACCCTATGCCGCCGTCGGGCGATACCTTGACGCTGAGCGAGATGCATCCCAACACTTTGCGCGTCCTGCGCAACCGCGATGACATTGCCTGTGTGCTGGTGAATCCCTTGCAGGCCATGCACCCCAACCGCGCGGCTCCGACCGATTCGACGCTGATCGACGGCAGCCGCGTTGTGCGCTATGACCGCGCCGCCTACACCGCCTGGTTGGCGGAGTTGCGTGAAGTTTGCACCGCCAAAGGCATTGCGCTCATCATGGACGAGGTGTTTTTGGGCTTTCGCCTGGCCAGAGGCGGTGCGCAGGAATATTTTGGTGTCAAGGCCGATCTGGTGACCTATGGAAAAACCTTGGGCGGCGGTTTGCCAGTGGGCGTGATTTGTGGCCAGTCGCGCTGGATGAAGCGCTTCCAGGACGACAAGCCCGGTGACATTTGCTTTGCGCGGGGCACCTTTAACGCCCATCCCTATGTGATGTGCGCGATGAACGTGTTTTTGAAGTCGCTCGACACGCCCGAGGTCTTGGCTATGTACGCGACGGCGTCGCAGACCTGGGGTCAGCGTCTTGCGCTGCTCAACCAGCGGCTGGAGGCCGCCCAGGTGCCGGTGCGCGTTGCCGGCATGGAGACCGTGTGGTCGGTGCTCTACCAGGTACCCAGTCGCTACCACTGGCTGCTCCAATACTACGTACGCGCACAAGGGATTGCCCTGAGTTGGGTGGGGTCGGGCCGCATGATTTTTAGCTTCAACTTTGACGACGCGGCCTTCGATGACTTTTGCCTACGCTTTGTTCAAGCGGCTCAAGCCATGCAGGCCGACGGATGGTGGTGGATGCCGCAGGGGCAAACCGGAAAGACCATTCGCCGCCAGGTTCTCAAGGAAATGCTGGCGACGTGGTGGCGGCGCGCTTAACGCCTTAGTGGGAGGTGGATTTCACGTGCTCCATCGGGTCTAGCCACTGGCCGCGCAGCAGGTGGAGCGGGGACCGGTAGTACATCGTGATGTCATGCACCGGGTCGGTGATGATCTTGAAGCCCCAGGCTACACCAGCCATTAGGCTGTCTTGTTTCCACAGTTGAAGGACGCGAAAAATCAGACCCCCCGCGCCCAGCGCCAACCAAGCCATCGCCGTCATGCGCATGGGCGTGTCTTCATAGGCTTGGGGCACCGCCCATTGCAGGTACTGCGGCATCCAGTAGGCCAGCACGGGAATGGCCGCACAAATGCTCAGAAGCACAATTTTGCGATTCAGGTTGTAGCCGACCTTGATGTCTTCTTTGTGTTCGTGCGTGGCTTGGTTCACTTCGTCAAAACCCTTGGGCTCAAAGAAGAAGTGGCCAATTTGGCGCGTGGTCATCGAAACCAACCAAGCCACTAGCGCGGACACGACCGGATCAATGAACAAGAACACATAAGCCACCAGAAACGACATGGCGCTAATCAAGTGCAAGAACTGGTTGACCCGGCTGTGGTGGTAGTAGCGGTGGTCATCCCAGCGCTGGACGTTGACGAGTTGAAAGAACTGCTGCATGAAATCTCCTGTGAGGTCAGACAAAATGGGCGGGACAACGTTGCCCGATGCGCTTGGCATTGAAATGTCACGCTTTTGTATGAAAATTTGGTGACAAAACTCAACGTACTTGGACTTCGCTCAAAGTTCACCAAAGTGTCACTGCTTGTTCATCAAACTGTTGCGATGCGGCGGCAGAGTGACGCCATGAAAATGGAATCCCACCTCCAGGTTGAGCGAATCAGTTCCACACGACCGGCGCTGAACATCGCCGTGGTCACCGAGACCTACCCGCCCGATATCAATGGCGTGGCCCACACACTTTCTAAAATCGTGGAAGGGCTTCAGGCACGCGGCCACGTGATCTGGCTGGTGCGTCCGCGCCAACCGGGTGCGGACGTTGCACGGACAAACGACACCTACCAAGAAGTGCTGGTGCGGGGTCTGCCGATTCCGTTTTACCGCCAACTTCGGCTCGGGCTACCGGCCAAGCGCGAGCTGCTGCGCCTGTGGGCCCGGCAGCGGCCCGACATCGTGCACATTGCCACCGAAGGCCCCTTGGGGTGGTCTGCACTGCAAGTGGCACGCAAGCTCAAGCTGCCGATCAGCACAGACTTCAGGACCAACTTCCATGCCTATAGCCAGCACTACGGTATCGGCTGGTTGCGCGGCGCTATCTTGGGTTACATGAAAAAGTTCCATAACGCGGCCCACGCCACCATGGTGCCTACCGCAGCGTTAGAAGGCGAACTCGCATCCAGCGGCTTCAAGCGCTTGGTGGTGGTGCCGCGCGGTATTGATACTTCACTCTTTTCGCCCACGCAGCGCCAGGTGGGCTTGCGCAGCACGTGGGGCGCGGGCGAACAAGACAGGGTTCTCTTGTATGTGGGTCGTTTGGCGGTGGAAAAAAATATTGGCGTGGTGATCCAGAGCTACCGCGCGCTCAAGCTGCGTCACCCGGACATCCGCCTGGTATTGGTAGGTGACGGGCCGATGCGTACCGAGCTGCAACAAAAGCACCCGGACGTCCTATTTGCCGGTTTTCGGGTGGGCCAGGATTTGGCACAGCACTATGCCAGCGCAGACATGTTTTTGTTTGCCAGCAAGACGGAAACCTTTGGCAACGTCACCATAGAAGCCATGGCCTCGGGGCTGGCCGTCGTGGCCTTTTGCCACGCGGCTGCGGGGGAACTGATTCAGTCGGGGGAAAACGGGATGCTCGTCGACCCCGCCAATGAAGATGGCTTTGAGGCCGCAGCACACACGCTATTGAGCGCGCCCGAGAACATGCGCGCCATGGGCGCGCAGGCCTGGCAGACCGCCCACAGCTTGGGCTGGCCCAAGGTGGTGGAAAAAACCGAGTCCATATTTCACAAAATCATGCTGGAGCAGGGCGTGCCGTATGCAAACCCTTGGGTAGTACAAAACGGTTAAGCCGGTGCGCTTGTCGCGCTCCTACCGATGTGCGGCGCACCTGCGGCGCTTATTGGGACTTTAGCCAGACCACACGCGGGTCGCCGTCAACAAAAAAGCTGGGGCATTGGTAGCGCGCAATATCATGTGCATGCAGCGGAAACGAGCCGCAGTTGGAAAAACGCCGCAAGGTGGTTCCGTAGATGCCGCACTGGAACTTGCCGCCATCAATGGGCTCTAAAAACGCGCATTGCTGATTGAGGCAGCAGTTGCCGCACTGAACGCACTCCCCGTGCACCGTGACGGGAACCTGCTTAAAGCGCAAAAATACGTCGCGCAAAAAATGCTCGACTGGCCCCTTGCTCAGTGCCTGAAAGTGAACTTTGAATTTCGTTCGGTACGCGCCATAGTTCGCGACGAAGCGCTTGTCCATCAGCAGCAGTGACACCAGCGCTGGCATTACCGGAACCATAAGCAGGCAAGTACCTGAAAACACCCTTGCCGCCAAGGTAATCACCCGGTGGCGCGAAACCTGCGGCGGGCGAGTTTGGAGCTTGGAGGCTGAAACTTCAGGCGGTCGCAATGCAAAGAAGGTGGGTTTCATCAAGGGCATCCGTGGTTGACCTTTATCCTATGAATGAACCGTGACGTCTGTGTGTACGTTTTGCGAAATCTACGTGAAGTGTGTCGACCGCGCAGTCCAATGTGCCGTGTCGCCAAATAGCCATACTAATGAAGCGAAATTGCAATTTTCAATCCCGACGATGCCCCCAAATTTTGATCAGGAGCGTCATGAAAATTTCAGTCCTTGGTACCGGATATGTGGGTTTGGTGCAAGGGGCGGTACTGGCAGATTCGGGCCACCACGTAAGCTGTGTGGACATTGATGAAGCAAAGCTCCAGGGCCTGCGGGAGGGAGAAATCCCGATCTTTGAGCCTGGACTCGAAGCCATTGTCAAAGGTGCCTATGCGGCAGGACGTAGGGTATTCAGTTCCGACGCGGCCAGCGCCATTGCCGGCGCGCAGGTGCACTTTATTGCAGTGGGAACACCGCCCGACGAGGAGGGGTCGGCAGACCTGCGCTATGTGCTGGCGGTGGCGC
>Ga0214919_10009698_pt1 | contig 12377 bp, 15 predicted proteins | sample LL1503_MetaG_FD_177994 | JGI IMG/M metagenome (GOLD analysis project Ga0214919, IMG submission 177994) | Freshwater microbial communities from Lake Lanier, Atlanta, Georgia, United States - LL-1503 | ecosystem: Environmental > Aquatic > Freshwater > Lake | place: USA: Georgia | collected...
CTCAACGATGAAAAAGCAAGGTCTGGATGTTTTGGATAGCCTGAAACGGGTAATTTTAAATCCATTGGATTACAATTTAGTGATTGTATAAATTTAGCTTAGCCTATAGGAGGCTGAGCAGTAACCTGCAATGTGGGAATCAGCGACACTAACTAATGTTAATCGCACCATCTGCTTTGGTAATCCGCAAGCTGGAGTTAATGGTTGTGCTGGAAGCAATGCCCCTACCGGAGCACGATTAGTTACTAGTAACAGTGGAAATACTCAGTTTATGTTTGTAGGTTACGGTCAACCTGGTGTTTCTGGAGCTGAATCTATAGGGTATAACATGTTATCAAATACCAATGGAATAGGCACCCCAGTAGGTGCTGAATCATATGTTTCGCTTGCATCCTGTGCCGCAAGCGGAAGTGGGACTGTTGCGAATCAGGGTGCAACCACAATATCGGCCGTTGCCGCCTCCAGCTTTGAGAGTCATCCATTATTCCTAGCTGGAACTAACTCCGGTGATGTATGTGTGGGTGTAATCCCTGCAAATGCTGAAGTTAACGCATTTACCACTGCTTCTATTGTTAATTTGACGGCAATAGCTAAAGCTGCTGGTGCCAGCTATACTTTTGAGTCCTCACCAGTAACCGCAAATTCATATCAAGTTACAGGCGGGTATAATAGTTTGGGAGCAGTTAATGCAATTGCTGCAACCCCTCAGGGCGCTAATAATGCCAATACAGTTATCGCTTGGACCCAAGGTAGCAGCGGAGTTTATTCAGCTACATTAACGACTAGTGCAACTGGTCCATATGTGTTTGCAAACTTGACTGATAGTACTAAGTATGCCAATACCCCTACTAGTGTATCAGTAATTTATGTGGATTTTAGCAATAATATTTATGTAGCTACATTTAATAATCAGGTATATGTATTACCAAATGGTTCAAATACATGGTTAAGTACGGTGATTCCTAATCTTGCTGCTGGCTCGCAAATTTATAATTTCTCTGCTGGATACAATGGAAACGTATATGCTTATACTGCAAATGGTAGTGTGTCAGCCGTATATTCATTAAGTTTCTAATACTCGACTTTGGCAGTTTACATAGGCTAAGCTGCCAATAATCCATTATTTGTCAATATTTCTAAATCTTGCCTGTTGGTTTATAATTCTAATTAAAACCATCGCTGCGCACCTAAGGGGTGTGGAAGTCCTCGCCGGTGAGGACGTTTTTATCTGATTAGCGGCTAATATGAAACCTTGTTTTAAAGTTAATCATAAATTTGCTATAAAATTGGCTTGGCAATATTCTCTGAGTATGCTATAATTCGGGACTAATTTTTGCTAAAGGAATATTTTAATGAAACGCACATTCCAACCTTCAGTGGTAAAACGTAAGCGTACTCATGGTTTTTTAGTTCGCATGAGAACTAAATCAGGTCGTGCAATTATCAAAGCGCGCCGTGCAAAAGGCCGTGCTAGCCTAGCTGTATAGATATATCGCGTGTATGCAACTACTGAATACCCAACAAGTAGCAGCTAATGAGTAATAAATTTACACAAGCGCACCGATTACGCAAAGCGGATGAATTTTCATCCGTTTTTGTATTTCGTAAGGTTCGTGTTGGCAAATTTTTTAAGCTGCACTATAAACCAAATGAGCTGACTCATTCGCGGCTTGGATTTATGGTCAGCAAAAAAGTCCATAAGCGCGCTAATCAACGTAATTATATCAAGCGTACCATCCGTGAATTCTTTCGCACCGAGCAATCTGACTGGATGCCTCTGGATTTAATCGTTAGAGCACAAAAGCACTTCACTCCAGAATATTATCCATTGATAATTGCCGAACTTAAGCAATTGTGTGCTAAATTTAAGCTAAATTCAAATGTCCAAAAAACTAGCGATTCTGTTGGTTCGTAGCTATCAGCTATTGATTAGCTCATGGTTGCCACCAAGCTGTCGCTATACACCAAGCTGCTCCCAATATGCGATTATTGCTCTGAATAAGTATGGTATAATCAAGGGTTTTTGTTTAACCGTTCGACGTCTGTCACGTTGCCATCCATGGGGTGGTAGTGGGCACGATCCTGTACCTTGACAGTTACCAGCGCGAACAGTATTATTTTTAAGGAAACGTATGGATACCCGTCGTTTAATATTATTTATTGTTCTTTCCCTCGGTCTAATGCTTGGTTGGGAAAAATTCTTTGCTCCTAAAGCACCAACTCCGACTACTACAACAGCACAAGTAGCAAACTCTCCTGCCGATGGCAGCACACCAAGTGCTACGAATAATCAAGTTGCTGAAAATGGCACTGGTTTGGCGAGTGACAAAATCATTAATGTTACTACTGACTTGATGAAAGTACAAATTAATACTGTTGGTGGTGATATCCGTAGTATTGATTTATTAAAATACACTGATTATGACGATACCAGCAAACCGTATCAATTCTTAATGAGCCAAAATAATCGGGTTTTTGTGGCGCAAACCGGATTAATTAGCCCGAATAGCGATCTACAATTACCAACACATAAAACAGTTTTCAAAGCACAAGATTATAGTTACGCAATGAATTCGACTGCGGATAGCCTAGCGGTTAGTTTAACTAGCACGGCTGAAAGCGGTGGAGTAGTGGTGGTTAAAACCTTTACCTTCAAACGTGGTAGCTATGTAGTTGATGTTAGCTATCAGATTATGAATAATAGTCCGGCTGCATTAAATAATGTTACGGCATACTGGCGTTTCTTACGTGACGAACAAGCACCTGCTGGTGAGACTAAATTTGTTCATACTTTTACTGGTCCGGTTTATTATAATGAAGAAGCTAAATTTAACACAATTAAATTTGATGCTTTAGCTAAGAATAATGTTGAATATCCACAAAATACCACCAATGGTTGGGCTGGGTTTGCTGAGCATTATTTCACTGGTTTATGGTTGTTAAATCCATTTAATCATGCTGCGATATGTAGCAATGGTGTTCAATGTCGTTTTGATTTCAAACCAGTTGGTAATTTGGCTTCAGCCGGAGTTATGACTGATTTGCCACAGATTAAAGCACACTCAAGCTACACGATTGATGTTCCAATGTATGTTGGTCCACAAGAATACCATGCTATGGCAGCGGCGGCTCCTGAATTAGAGCGGACTAAGGATTATGGTTGGGTATATATTTTCTCAACTCCTTTATTCTGGCTCTTGGTACATATCTACGAAATCGTGAAAAACTGGGGCTGGGCGATTGTGTTATTGACATTGTCAGTAAAAGTAGTTTTGTACCCATTAACTCATGCGAGCTACAAATCAATGGCGCGGATGAAAGCCTTAGCACCTAAGATGGAGAAACTAAAAGCGCAATACGGTGATGATAAAGCTAAGTTGCAACAAGCAATGATGGCAATGTATCGCGAAGGAAAAGTTAATCCGGTTGGTGGTTGTTTGCCAATGCTATTACAAATCCCGGTATTTATCGGTTTGTATTGGGCATTATTGGGTTCGGTTGAGTTACGTCAGGCTCATTTCTTATGGATTACTGATTTAAGTCGTCCTGATCCATATTATATTTTGCCTGTGATATTGGCAATTACGATGTTCTTGCAAACTTTCCTAAATCCTCCGGCAGCAGATCCGGTGCAAGCTAAGATGATGCGCATTATGCCACTAGCATTTAGTGTGATGTTCTTCTTCTTCCCAGCTGGTTTGGTGGTGTACTGGTTAGTAAATAATATCTTAACTATGTCACAGCAATGGTATGTGAATAATCATACTAAGCTTAAAAAATAGTAATTATTGAATTTTAGTCAAAGCCCACAGCTTATCTGAGTTGTGGGCTTTTTTAATCAGGGGTGTGGGTGATGATTGAGAATGATTTCCCAATTCTTACTAATGGTAAAGCTCAAGATTATAGCTTTGATTGCCAAAAACTTCAGCTGCTTGATGAACAGATTGATAATGTTTTAATGCAAGTTGACCAAGTTCTGCATCATTCTCGTCTTCAAAATGGGCTTGGGCAACTTTTTTGCCTAAGGTAGCCTAATCCAGTAATTGTTGAGAGACTGATCGGAATTCTTCAGCTGCCGAAATTAGTCAATCAAAAACTAGGCTGTGGTTAAGCCAAGGTTTAGCGCTTAGCTTTCATTCGTAAATACAAATGCTTTTTACCTGAAGTTGGCAAAACCCGCTCTTCAATCTCAAAGATATTTTTCCGTGCTTTTACCAGCGCACTGAGCTTTTCGTAGCCATAATCACGTGGATCAAAATCAGGCTGTACCCGATTTAAGTACGAACCGAACGCAGCCAGGTTTGCCCAACCATCATCACTGCTGGCTTCTTCGACGGCCTTGGCAGCTAATTTTAGTGGGAAGCGTTTTTTAGGTACATCTTTATCATCGTTTTGAGTACTTTTACCCGCTACTGCATCCTCATGTGCGGCTTCTGCGGTTAAGATATCATCGTCACCCTTATTGTCTAGGCGTAAATTCTCGGTGCGGATAAATTTATGACAAGCGTTACGAAATGATGCCGGGGTTTTTTCTTCACCAAAACCATAAACCCACAAACCTTCTTCGCGGATGCGCATTGCCAGTCCGGTAAAAGCAAATTTATTGAGTACACTTTTCCATTGCGAGCTATGAGTAGAGGTAAAATCACCATAAATTCGTTTAACTGTTGCTTCACCATAGCGTGCAACGTCTGCTAGCAAAGCTTCGATTACCGAGGCTTGGGCATTATCCGCATCGATCAACACTGCTAAATGTAAATTTGCTTCTTCCGAGTTTTTTGGGGTGTACATGTTTATTTCGCTTTTAATTGTAATTGTTGAATAATCTTCAAACTCGCTGCTTTCGCTAATGGTCCGCCAAATTCTTTATCTTGTGCTGCAGGTGGTTTAATATCAGATATATTAGTCACAATAATATAACTTTGTTTGGCATTTTTGAGATAGCCAATAAAATAACCATCGCGCAATTGGCTGGCATTAGAACTCTTTAAATATTTACGCGAACCACTACCCGTTTTACCGTATAAATCCCAGCTCCCATCAATCTTACCCAAATAGATATTATGGATGGTATTATCAACGGCACTGTGGCTGATATTTAATTGATAATCTTGCATATTTTCTAGAAAACGTAATTGTTCTAGTGCTGAAATTTTCAGACTGCCACTTAGCCACGCATTAGTTAAGCCATTGTTTTTACCCGTATCACCACTAAAATCCTGATTGCCGTATTTAAAATCCGCCAAATAACTTTTGATAGCTTTCATGCCAATTTGTGGAGATAATTGTTGCGATACCCACAAGACCGAGTATTGCTCCCAACTGCGTGGGGTTTGATTCTGGTTCCAGCTCTCCATCCAGCGTTGCTTGCCATCCCATTTAAAAACCGTGCTCTCGCTAATTATCCCCTTATCAAACGCCATTAATGATAGCGGAACTTTAAACGTAGAATTAGGAGGGATTCTTTCATTACAACGTTTAGGATTATATTCCTCAACCATTTTATGCTTTTGTGCATCATAGAGAATAAAACAGGCATTTTTGCCCGCAAAAATTTGGGCATAATCGGGAGAAGCAGCAAACGAATAGCTTGCAACTGATAGGCATATAGTGCTAAGAATTTTTTTCATATTATTTATATCTTCCTCATTAATATAGCGATATTGTACCATAGCACATCAGCTAAGTTATGAATGACATCCCCAGCGCTGCTCATTACAAAAATATCACCCTCATTCTAAAGTAGATTTGTTAAAATACACTGCAACATAATATTTAAATCAGGAGAATGAAGATGTCCGTACTACCCAAAATTCAGGAGTTTTTAGACCAACTGGCAATAATTAAAGCCAAATTAGCAGAAATGGGCTTTAAACAAAATCAAACCAATACCCGTGAAGGATTAGCTAATCTCACCAGAACCTATATGACCGATTTTGATCCAACTGTTTTTGCAGTTGATGATGTTGTTTTAAATGGCAGATATCCGGTGCCAATTCGGATTTATATTCCTGATTTTAGTCAGTCATTACCAGTAGCGGCTTTTATTCATGGCGGTGGACATATGTGCGGGAGCATTACGGTTTACGATAATATCGTGCGTAAATTAGCTAAAACTACCAATCACATCATTATATCTATTGATTATCGCTTAGCTCCAGAGTTCCCTTATCCAACAGGAATTGAAGATAGCAAAGTTGCAATCCGCGGGATTTTTGCGATTTTGAATGAACGCAAAGTTAAATACCGCGATCGTAAGCTTACACTCATCGGTGATAGCGGTGGCGCTGCAGTCTGTGCTTCAATTGTCATGGACAAGGAGTTTGTCGCAATTGAACAAATTACTAAACAAGTATTGATTTATCCATCTCTTGACTATACACTAACTTCACCAAGCATGGGCAAATTTGCCGAGGGTTATTTATTGGATAAAGCCAAAATTGCTTGGTATGTTGAAAATTATCTCCAAAATGCTGAAGATCGTAAATCTATTTCGCCAGTATATGGTGAGTTCTATAGCTCTATGCCAGAGACCATGGTAATTACTGCTGCATATGACCCGTTGCAAGACGAAGGAATGGCTTATTATAACAATGTAGTTAATATTGGTGTTAATGCCGAGTTAATAAAGGTTGATGGGGTAATTCATGCTTATCTGATGCTGGAAAACCTATGTGCCGAAGAATGTAACAAGACTTATCTGGAAATTAATAAATTTCTCAATCACTAAGCTAGTAAATTATGGCTCACCCGATATAAAGTGAGCCATAATTAGACTAGCGCTCGCCAGTCAAACGCTTAATGACAGCTAAGAATAAGATAAAGATACCAATCACAATACAGCAGCGATAAAATAATCCCAAATAAGCTTGAATCGTCGTAGTTTCTTGGCGCATCGTCATTGCTATAAACTAAGCTTTTAGCGTTAGCAAATAATTATACAAGGTATCTTTATTTCCTCCGCATAATTTATGGGTTAAATTGACCGCTTTTTTGGCGGGTAATTCAGTTGCCAATAGTCTAACGGTAGATTTTTGTTCAGTGCTTAATTCATCTGAAGCTAAAGCTTGCTCGCGAATACGGGGTAATATTAAAATCACAAATTCACCCCGTTGCTGATTATGATCACTTTCAATAAATTGCAATAATTCACCCGCGCTAGATTTACGAATGGTTTCAAATTGTTTGGTGAGCTCGCGCCCCATCACCAGCATCCGATCATCACCAAGAACTTGGATTATATCTTTTAGGCAATCGCAAATCCGGTGCGGCGATTCATAAAGCGCCACCGCATAATCCACTTCTTGCCAGAATAATAATTGTTTTTGCCGTTGTGAGGTTTTATTCGGTAAAAATCCAAAAAATAAACTAGAGGTGTTAACCATCCCACTCACGGATAGTAATGTAATGTAGGCACAAGCACCAGGTAGCGGGTGCGGATAAATATTGTGGGATGATAGAATATTGCACAAACGCGCCCCTGGGTCTGAAATCCCGGGAGTTCCGGCATCGCTGATTTGAACAATTGTCAAATTCTGCTCTAACCATTGCAGAACGCTTTGGCTAACTTCATTTTCATTATGTTCATGAAACGCTACCAGTTTTTTATTTATAATTCCGTGATGGCTAAGTAGTTTTTGGCTATTGCGGGTGTCTTCACAAAGAATGATGTCAGCATTTTTGAGTATCTCCAAAGCACGCAAAGTAATATCAGCAAGATTTCCAATCGGGGTAGCACAAACGTATAACATAAAGGACTTTCTGTTAAATTAAGTTATCTATTATAAATCAGTTATTCATCAGATAATTACTTTTAAAGAGTTGAGCTAATTAAGTCAAGTCTCGAATTAAAGTATTTCAATGTATAATTGGAGGCTTGATTAGCCAATGATAATATAGTTAATTCAGGCATTTTTGTTGTGCTGCAGCATTTAATAACTAGGAATAGGTCTCTATATGATAAAATTAGGGCAATTTTGGTAATTAGCAGATTATATTTTTAATGGGCTGGTAATTATTTAACCCATGTTTTCAGAGGTTTCTATGGATAAACAACAAAAACGTCCAGTTTATTTGGATCTTCCCAAACTTGCTTCAAAGATGTCGATTACCGCTAAAGTATCTATCTTGCACCGGGCAAGTGGTGTCCTAATGTTTGTGGCACTACCTTTCATCCTAAGTCTTTTTCACAAGTCATTAACTAATGCCGAATTTTATTCAAATTGTTATGCAATTGGGTCATTACCGATAATGAAAATAATTTATATTGTGTTAATCTGGGCTATCATGCATCATATGTGTGCTGGTATTCGCTTTGTGCTATTAGATATGCATAAGGGAATTGATCGTATACCTGCACAGCGTTCTGCGCGGTGGGTTATTGTAGTTAGCCTATTACTAACTATTGCTTTAGGAGCTTTAATATGGTAAAACGTAAATCATTAAGTGCCGGGCACGGAATTAACGGTTGGTTACAGCAACGAGTTACCGCCGTAATCATGGTAATTGCAATTATTGAAGTATTTGTGTTTATGTTCTTAGCTAACGAAGTTATTGATGCTAATTTTATTAGCTGGCAACAATTCTTTAGCTTTACCTTTGTCAAAATTTTTGCGCAACTAACTTTTATTGCCGTAGTGATTCATGGATGGATCGGTATGCGTGATGTGTGGCTGGATTATGTTAAATCAGCTGGTGCACGAATTATTCTGCATGCTGTAACTATCTTGTGGTTGGCAGGGTGCTTAATTTATTCAGCAAAAATTTTGTGGTCATAAGAAAAGGGATTAACTAATGAGTCTTCCAATATTAAAATTTGATGCCGTAGTGGTTGGCGGCGGCGGTGCGGGTTTACGTGCTGCGTTACAACTTTCTGAAGCTGGTGTAAAAACAGTAGTGTTATCTAAAGTATTTCCTACTCGTTCACACACTGCTGCTGCACAAGGTGGAATTTCCGCTTCTTTTGGTAATTCTGAAGAAGATAACTGGCATTGGCATATGTATGACACCGTAAAAGGAGCTGATTGGCTTGGTGATCAGGATTCAATTGAGTTTATGTGTAAACAAGCAACTGAAGCAGTTGCAGAGTTAGAGCATTATGGTATGCCATTTGACCGTTTAGAAAATGGTAAGATTTATCAGCGTCCATTTGGTGGGCATATGGCAGAATTTGGTAAAAAACCAGTGCGCCGTGCCTGTGCGGTTGCCGATCGTACCGGACATGCGATGCTTCATGCATTATATCAACGCAATGTAAAAGCGCAAACGCATTTCTTTGTGGAGTGGATGGCGCTAGATCTGATTCGCGATAAAGATGGTGATGTAGTAGGTATTACTGCACTAGAGATGGAAACAGGTCAGGTTTATATTATTCGTGCTAAAGCCGTGCTTTTTGCAACCGGTGGTTCTGGACGAATTTATCAAGCTTCAACTAACGCCTTCATTAACACTGGTGATGGTGTTGGGATGGCATTGCGTGCTGGATTACCAGTTGAGGATATTGAATTCTGGCAATTTCATCCAACCGGACTTTATGGTGCCGGAGTATTGATTACTGAAGGTGTTCGTGGTGAAGGTGGATATTTGCTTAATGCAAATGGTGAGCGCTTCATGGAACGTTATGCACCAACCGCTAAAGATTTGGCTTCTCGTGATGTAGTTTCGCGGGCTATGCAAGTTGAAATCAACGAAGGACGCGGCTGTGGCGCGGGCAAAGATCATGTATTGCTAAAATTAGATCATCTTGGTGCGGAAGTAATTGATCAACGCTTACCGGGTATTCGTGAAATTTCAATTCAATTCTTAGGAATTGATCCCGTAAAACAACCGATTCCAGTAGTGCCAACTTGCCATTATATGATGGGTGGTATCCCGACTAATTATCGTGGTGAAGTAGTCGATGGCGTGGATGAAAAAATTGTTAAAGGCTTTTATGCTGCTGGTGAGTGTGCCTGTGCATCGGTACATGGCGCGAATCGCTTGGGTACTAACTCCTTGTTAGATTTGGTGGTATTTGGTAAATCAGCTGGTAATAGCGTAATTGAATTCGTGAAAAACATGAGTGAAGCTAAAGAGTTACCAGAAAATGCTGCGGAATTTACTCTTGCGCGTCTAGCTAAGCTTGAAGCTGCGACTAGCGGTGAAAAATTAGCCGACGTACGTCGTGATATGCAAATTTGTATGCAACAACATGCTTCAGTATTCAGAACGCAAAAAGTTCTCGATGAGGGCGTAGCAAATATTTTGGACGTTTATAAACGTACCCAAAATTTGTATATTGATGATAAATCAAAAGTATTTAATACGGCACGGGTTGAAGCATTAGAATTTTTAAATACGATTGAGGTAGCGGTTGCAACGATGATTGCCGCCCGTGAACGTACTGAATCACGCGGCGCTCATGCGCGTGAGGATTATCCGGATCGTAACGATGAAAAATGGATGAAACATACTTTATATTATAGTAAAGACAATCGTTTAGAATATAAAGAAGTGCATACTAAGCCATTGTCTGTGGATTACATTCCACCGGCAAAACGTGTTTACTAGGAGCAGCAAATGGCAAAAACAATGAAATTCTCAATTTATCGTTATAACCCTGATACTGATGCAAAACCTTATTATCAGGATTATGAGGTAGAATTAGGTGAGCACGATAAAAAACTACTTAATGCCTTGGTAAAACTTAAAGAAGAATTGGATGATTCGGTTTCATTCCGTCGTTCATGCCGCGAAGGTGTTTGTGGTTCAGACGCGATGAATATCAATGGACGTAATGGCTTAGCTTGTCTGACCGACTTGGATAGCCTGAAAGAACCAGTGGTGTTAAATCCTATTCCTGGATTACCCGTTATTCGTGATTTAATCGTTGATATGACGCAGTTTTTTCATCAATATCATTCGATTAAACCTTATGTGATTGATGAACAACCAATGCCTGAGAATGAGCGCTTGCAATCGCCTGAAGATCGTAAAGAATTGGATGGAGTGATTGAATGTATCTTGTGTGCATGTTGCACGACTTCTTGTCCATCATTTTGGTGGAATCCGGATAAATTCTTAGGTCCAGCGGCTTTATTGCACGCTTATCGTTTTTTGGCAGATAGCCGCGATCAGGCAACCAATGAACGTTTAAATGATCTGAATGATCCTTATCGTTTGTTCCGCTGTCATACAATTATGAATTGTGTTGACGTGTGTCCAAAACATTTAAATCCGACTAAAGCAATTGGCAAAATCAAGGAACTAATGGTTTCCCGGATGGTGTAAAGTTAACCTGACACATTTTGGATGATGGTATAACGCTATGGATTATGTAGCTGTAGAGAAGTTAAAGTGGCGCTCAAGACGTTCGATGTTGGAATTAGACCTTTATTTCGAGCGCTTTATTGGTGGCGGTGGTTTTGCCAAACTAGACGAAACGGAATTGCTGGCTTATCAGCATTTAATCACTTTGGATGATGCTGATTTGCTGTTGCTATTCCAAGGTAAAGAGGAGTTAGCAGATCCTCAATTACAAGACTTAGTTAACAAAATCGCCCAACAAAATTTTTATAAGGAAGTGTAATATGACTGAAACGCAACAAGCCGTAAAATCTAAATCAGTAAAGATTGATTTTGGCAATGGACAAGTAGTTGAATATCCGATTTATGAAGCAACGATTGGTCAGAATGTAGTTGATTTTAGAACCTTTGGTAAATCAGGAATGTGGAGCTACGATCCAGCATTCTTATCGACTGCCGCATGTGAATCTAAAATTACTTATATTGATGGTGACAAAGGGCAGTTATTTTATCGCGGATACCCGATTGAACAATTAGCTGAGCATTCTACTCATCTGGAAGGCGCATATTTATTGTTATACGGTGAATTACCAAGTAAAGAACAAAAAACTGAATTTGAAAATGCTATTTTACGGCACAATATGGTTCATGATCAATTTTTGAGCTTCTTTAAAGGTTTCCGCCGGGATTCACATCCAATGGCAGTACTTGCTGGTGCAATTAGTGCGATGGCTGCATTTTATCCAGAAGACTTTGATTTCAAAAATGCAGAACATCGTAAAATTGGGATTCATCGTTTAATTGCTAAGATGCCAACTATTGTGGCAATGTGTTATCGTTATAATCAAGGTCTGCCATTTATGTACCCGCGTAATGACTTGGATTATGCATCTAACTTTTTATATATGATGTTTGCTACTCCGTGTGAAGCATATACTCCTAATCCAGTAATTGCCAAAGCATTTGATCGTATTTTATTATTACATGCGGATCATGAACAAAATGCTTCGACTTCTACCGTGCGTTTGGCGGGTAGTTCTGGTACACATCCATTTGCAGCAATTTCTGCGGGTATTTCATGTTTATGGGGTCCT
>Ga0214919_10009699_pt1 | contig 12376 bp, 10 predicted proteins | sample LL1503_MetaG_FD_177994 | JGI IMG/M metagenome (GOLD analysis project Ga0214919, IMG submission 177994) | Freshwater microbial communities from Lake Lanier, Atlanta, Georgia, United States - LL-1503 | ecosystem: Environmental > Aquatic > Freshwater > Lake | place: USA: Georgia | collected...
AACGATTCGGCGGGAATAGTCTGTGTATTCGCAGCGGCAATTTCTAGCGCCTGTCTTGCCCTTTGTGAGCGCAACAATTCAGTGCGCGCGTCGCCACAGCCGTCAAAATAGGTGGTAAAAAAATCTGGGAACACATTGGCGCAGCACAACGGTCCAAAGAACACGCCCACACATATTCCAGCCACAATCCATGAATTTTTCCAGCCAGCCGCTCGCAACAACCACGCCAAAGCAATCGCCGACGCGCCGGCCATCACCGCGCCCGAAATGGACCAAGCGATTGTTTCTGGGGTCAACACTCCCGTACAGTAGTTGTTTCGCAAGGTTTCATAAAGGGTCGCGGCAACATTTTTTGCGCGGCCCTAGCCATGTTTCACAAAGCGTTCCGTTACTGTTTCAAATTCGCACCCCACCAGCTTGAAAGATTTCTCTATGCATCACACTTCGCACATTCAAATTAAATTTATGCGTGTCGCAACCGCCACTTTGTGTATTGCTTGTGGCTTCACGCGCGCGCATGCGCAAGATCAAATGCCTGTTCGTCGCACTGCTGGCGAGGCGGCGTTTATAAAAGCTATTGACATGGCGCCAGTGGACGCGATCAGTGTGGCCGTTGTCCCAAGCGCGCAATCTTTGGGCGAGGACATGGGCGAGCTTGCGGCCAAGTTGCAACGCATGCAGGCACTGACGGAAATGAAGCCACTTGATTTGCTCAAAAGCCAACTTGGTATTGGTCCCGGCATGAATGATCGCGGCGCGTTTGTAGCTTGGTTTGTTGGCGCCGCGGATCAAACATCGCAGTGGTGCGCGCTGATTCCAACCACCGACGGTGCGCAATTTCTGCAGGCTAATTTTGTAGCCACTCCAACAGTTGCGCCCGACGCGTTTGTGTGGCGTGAAAAAACAATCCACGCAAAAGTAATCGACGGCTGGGTTGTGGTCAGTCAAAGTCCAGACCTTGCACGCTCGTATGTGGCCAAGCCCGGCTTGTCCGATCGCTTGAAAAAGCGTCTGGGTGAGCGTGGTTTCGCCGTGTTATGCGATGGCGAAATTGGTGTGTGGGCTGGTCCGCAAGCGTTGGCGGACATCCGCAACGCAGGTCAGAAGGTGGCCGCGCAAATGCAGGACGCGGCGCCAACATTAAATGCAAAAGATATTTCCAAAAGCGATTCCACAACCAATATAAATGCGCAGGCGCCAGCATTGGCGGCAAGTGATCGTGTGTCAAAGCTCATGCAGGGCTTGACCGACGGAGTCTTCAGTGTTGATGTTGATCCGCTTGGCGTGTTGCTTCGCAGTTACGCGGTGCTTGATCCCGCAAGCGAATTGGGAAAATCCGCGCGCGGTGGCGCGCAACTTGCCGCGGATCCCGCAAAAGATCCCGCAAAAAATATTGGCGGGGCCACCATGAATCGTTTACCCCGTGGCCGATTTGTGGTTGCCGTTGCCGCGGACATGGATGGGCTTGGTGGAACGCAGGCGTTTATAGATCTTGCGGCGCAACTTCCTGGCGGCGAGCAGATTCCGGCGTGGATCGAGCAAAATAAAAACATCGCCAGCGCAATTCAATTTGCAATCTATCCAAGCAAGTTAGGTGTTGTTGGCGGCGGAATTTTAAACGACGCCGTCATGTGGATCACCACCGCCGACAGCGCCAAAGCAAAATCGGTCATGGAGCAGTGGATACTTTCTCTGTCCGGCGAAATCGATGGACAGAAGCGCGAGGCCACATGGGAAAAAGACCGCGTGTTGAAAAGTGGAATGACCACGGACGCCTACACCATCAAGGACATTGCGCTTCCCAAGAACGCACAACCCGTCCGCAAAAATAATCCCATGGAACGCATTGCCCGCTCATTGATTTACGGGCCAAAAGGTCCAAACGGATTTGTGAAAACATTTCCCGATGGTCTGTATGTGACTTTCAGCCAGCGTCCAGATGTCATGGAAAAATCCGCAAATTGCGCCACTAGTGCAAACGCGCTTGAAAGCGACGCGGTTCTTACAGCGCTTCGCGGCTGGATGATGCCCAAGCCCGACGCGCTTGCGTTTGTTGGCGTGGGCTCGCTGCTGAATGTTGTTCGACAAGCGGCCAACGCGTTTCCGATGGGCATTATGGAAATTCCAGACGCGCCGCCAGATTTGGAGCCAATCGCATTTGGTCTTTCAGTCAATGGCGGCCACATTGAAACTTCAACAATGGTTCCAACCAATGTCATTGGCGTAGTGGTCACGGCGTACGCGGATCGCAAAGAGGCGCAGCAAGCCGATCAAGAAGATGAAGCCGATGGCGCAGCAACCAGCGATGCGGTTTCAAAATCTTCAAACAAGCCGACGCCCAACGGCGCGCGACAACAGGCCGATGAAAAAATTCCGGCCACAAAAAATCCGTGACCCACATTCACCGAGCATCTTTGCCATATTGGAAAATAGCCAACCACGCGCCGTTGTCTTTCACGGCGCGTCCCTTGCTTGCGGGCATTCTCAATTGCACGCCGGATTCTTTTTCTGATGGCGGTCAATTTGCAACAACCGATCAAGCCATTGCGCATGGCAAGCGCATGATCGAGCAAGGCGCCGACATGCTTGACATTGGCGGCGAAAGCACGCGCCCCGGCGCCGCGCGCGTTTCGTCCGCGCAGCAAATTCAACGTATTCAGCCCGTCATTCGCGCGCTTCGTCAGCACAGCGCCATTCCAATAAGCGTGGACACCACGTTGGGTCCAGTCGCCGCCGCCGCGCTGGAGGCTGGCGCCAACATTGTCAACGATGTCAGTGGCGGCGAAGAAGACCCCAGTCTTGCGCGACTGGTCGCCACGCACGGCGCGGGTTTCATTCTCATGCATCGCCTTTGCGCCCCCGATCAAGATCAATACAGCGATCAATATGTTTCCGCGCCGCGGTACAACAATGTCGCGCGAGATGTGCTTGAAAAACTTCTGCAGCTTACCCAGCGCGCCCAAACATTGGGCGTGGCGCGCGAGCAAATCATGATTGATCCTGGGTTCGGATTTGGAAAAACCGTCGCGCAGAATTTTGAATTGCTGCAACACCTCAACCAAATCACCGGCGCCGGATTTCCAGTCATGGTCAGCCTCAGTCGAAAAAGTTTTCTGGGCGCAGCCTGTGGTGGCAATCAACCCAGCGAACGATTGCCCGCCTCGTTGGCCGCCGCCGCCATCGCCACCAACAATGGCGCCGCCATTCTGCGCGTCCACGATGTAGCGGAACATCGACAATTGCTTTGTATTTCCTCGGCGTGTTGCGCTTGCTAGTATTTGCTCATCGTCAACGGAAGGTCCGCCGGCGTTTGAAGAAGTATTTTTTTGGACACATCGTCCACACTTGAGAAGGAACACATGGCAAGCGCAAACACACTCGAATTCACAGACGCTAATTTTGACGCCGAAGTTTTAAAGAGCACCGTTCCCGTTCTGGTGGATTTCTGGGCCGAGTGGTGCCAACCTTGTCGCATGCTTGGTCCAACCATCGATCAACTTGCCGAAGAGACCAAAGGCAAACTGAAAGTTGGCAAGGTTGACATTGATCATCATCGCAACATCGCCATGCAGTACGGCATTCAAAGTATTCCAACGGTTTTTCTTTTCAAGCAAGGCCAGATCGTGAAAAAGTGGAATGGTTTGGTTTCAAAAGCGGCTTTGACCGAAGCGATCAACGCGATTTAATCCGCGACGAACTTGGTTTGAATTGAATTTTTTGCATTGCGCCATTCACGCGTCTGTCGCCAAGACGCGGGCAAAAATGATCGCTTTCGCTACACTGCTCAACCTTGAAGTTGGCCTTGTCATTGCCAATGAATTGCGTTTGGTTGGAACATATTTGGGCCTGTAGCTCATTTGGTAGAGCGCTTCCATGGCATGGAAGAGGCGGTCGGTTCGATCCCGATCAGGTCCACTACAACACCCCGTCTTCGTTGCGCTCAACGACGGCGGGGTTTTCTTTCATTCATCACTTTCATTCATTGGAGTTGAACAATTTCCCCAATATGATCTTTACAAGATTGATTTAAGTTGACGTTTCAAATTTTCCAAAAAGTCATTATGACACCAAGGCACATAAAAATTTCCATGCGTTCGTTGTCGCTCCTCATAAGCGCCACGATTGCAGTTGCGGCAATATTTTTATTTTCTGCGTTCACTCAATCACCCGCCACAACCGCGACACGCCCGTCCGCTGAAACCGCCATTGACCACGTGATTTTAATTTCCGTGGACGGCCTTCGCCCGGAGGCCATCTTGCCGCCACTTGTCGATCAACATCCGGCCATGAAGCAACTCACGCAAGGCGCGTGGACCGCGCAGGCCCGCTGTGATCCTGATATTTCAGTCACGCTTCCAAATCATATTGACATGATCACTGCACGACTTGTCGCGGGCGAGAACGGTCATGGCTGGGTCGACAATGTCGATCCGCCTTCGCGCACAATGGGTGGAACTTTGCATTTGAAGCCGCGCCACTATATTTCCAGCGTATTTGATGTCGCCCACGATGAGGGATTGCAAACCGCATTGGTCGTTGGCAAGTGGAAATTTGTCTTGTTCGAGCAAAGTTACGGCGAGGACGCCGGCGGTCCAGATGATGTCGCCCCCAATTACGGCAAAGATAAAATCGATTGCTTTGTGTGCTCTCCCAATTCAATGGACCAAGTGCAGCAACTTGCCGCATTTATTCAAGGCGCCAGCGATCGCAAGAAAAAAACATTTACGTTTCTTCATTTGGCGCTACCCGATTTTGTCGGACACGCTTCGGGCTGGGACTTGTCCGATGGCTCCGCGTATCGCCAAGCGTTGCTCGACATTGATGCCGCGCTTGGATTCATTTTATCCAAGATCAACAACTCGCCAACTCTCAAGGGCCACGTCGCCATTGTGTTAACCGCCGATCATGGCGGTGGAGTTCCGTTGATCAGCCACCGTGATCCAGAGGCGCCGGTGAATTTCACAATTCCATTCTTGGTGTGGACCGGCGTGCATCAAACCCAAGTTGATTTGTACGCCATCAATGCTACCACTCGGCATTGTCCCGCGGCAAACGAGCGCTTCACCGCCAATCAACTTCCACCCATTCGCAACTCTGATGCCAGCAACACATGCCTTATGTTGCTTGGATTGCCCGCTATTCCTGGCAGCACCGTCAACGCTAGACAAGATTTGCAAATGACTTCTGCGCCGCAAAAATAAGTGCGCGCGCCACCAATGCAAGAACACACAATTTTTCGCAAGCGTGTTTCGATTTAAAATACAAATCGTGTAGGCTCACTTCATGGCTGATTTCTGGCTCATTTCCCCGCCTGGCAATAAGGACGTCAAGTTTCAACTTGCTCCGCCTGGACCACTTTCAATTGGCCGCGAAACCAGTTGCGGCATTGTCTTGGCGGATCGCGCGGTGAGTCGCCAGCATGCAACTCTCTCGTGGACTGCGCCAACAACTCAAGAGCCTGGAAGTTGGCGCCTCGAGGATTTAGGTAGTTCGGGTGGCACATTTGTGAATGGAATGCGCTTGTCACCTGGTAAAACACTTCCATTGCAGCACGGCGATCAAATTCAAATCGCGCCGTGGAACTTTGATGTGATTGATCAGCAATCATCCATCAACAACGCGCGCACCATTGTGATGTCGGGTGCCGAAGAACAACAGCAAGACGGAACCAAAATTGAGCGCGTCACTATTTCCGCGCCCGCGACATTCGCGCAAAATCAACTTGTGTTGCTTCTTGAGTCGAGCGATGCCATTCATAAAGCCAAGGACGAATCGTCAGTCTATAAAGCGTTGGTGAATGCCGTTTCCAAATCCACTCGCTTTGAGAATGTCGCGTTTGTGCGCAGCACGGGTCAGGGCGAGGCGGTGGATGTGCTTGCGCAAGTTGGAAACATTCAAGATCCAAGCGGCAAAACCCGCATGAGCCGCACCATGTTGCGCCAAGCCCGCGAAGGTCCAGTTGTTGCCAAAGCCAACGCCACCGGTGGTGGCATTGCCATGAGTTTGCAGGGCATGGATGTTCGACGCGCTATTTGTATTCCAGTGGAATTCGCCGGCACGCTGTTTGGGTTTCTGTATTTGGATGATTCGCAGCAACGCGATGACGCCATGCTTGCCGAAATCGCAAGCGTGGCTGGCGTCGTGGCGCGCACGGCCGCGCAAAGTCTGGGCAATCAGCAACACGTGCGCATGGAGCAGCGTCTTGAAAGGGAGCAGCAACGTCTTGAAAGGGAGCAGCAACGTATGTTTGAGGGCCTGATAAACTCACTCATTCTCACTATTGATGCCAAGGATCCTTACACGCGTGGGCATTCCGAACGTGTCTCAACATATGCAAAAATGTTGGCGGAGGCCGCCAACCTAGGTCCTGAAATTATTGAACAAGCGTCCCGGTGCGGCAAGGTGCATGACATTGGAAAGATCAACGTTCCGGGGGATATTCTGCGAAAACCCGCCCGCCTGACCGATGAAGAGTTCGCGCAAATCACGGTGCATCCAGAAGTAAGTTATAAAATTCTGTACCCGATTCCACAAATGCGCGACGTGCTGCCTGGCGTTCTTGAGCATCATGAAAAGTGGGACGGTTCTGGCTATCCCAACAAATTGGTTGGTGAGAAAATTTCCGTCCTTGGAAGAATTATTTGCATTGCGGATTGCTTTGACGCAATGACCACCACCCGCTCCTATCGACCGGCTCGTGAAGTTGGCGAAGTCTTGGTTGAAATTCAAAAGTGTCTTGGCAAACACTTTGATCCAGAGTTGGGAAAAATTTTCGTGTCCATTCCGCGCGCAAAATTGGAAGAGCATGTCCCCAAAAATGCGCCGTCAACGGCGTAAATAAACGTTCCATAGGTTGGTGCGCGCCTGACCCTGCGGGCACAATCACATTTTATCCCCTCGTGAAATAGCAGGCTACAGTTCATGCCTCATGCCACATCACGCACCAAAGTCATTGTTCGCTAGCGCGCTGACACACGCAACCTTGCGCCAGCATTCTGTTATTACGTGTGTGATTTGGTTTGTTCTTAACCTATGTATGACAACGGCGCATGCTCAAGCTAGCGCCGCGCAACAGCCGCCCGCATCCGTGGCGCTAACTTCCGCCGCGCCCGCAACCGTTGTCCAACATTCTCAACACCAACAAGATTCCGATCGCGTTCCTGAAATTAAATTGGTTCGAATATTTCCCAATGTTGAATTGCGTCGGCCAGTGCAAGTTGTTCAAGCGCCGGGCGAACCAACCAATATGTACGTGGTCGAGCAGGCGGGTCGCATTCTTCGCCTGGACCAAAACAATGACCAAGTGAAATCGGGCGCGGTGTTTCTTGACATGCGCAAAAGTGTCAACAGCAAGAACAACGAAGAAGGCTTGCTCTCCATTTGCTTTGATCCCAAATACGCCGACAACGGATTTGTCTACTTGTATTACAGCGCCGAGAAACCGCGCCGTTCCGTCTTAAGCCAGTTTCGCGTGAGCGATGATCGCAAGACCATCAACACCGACAGCGAGAAAAAAATTCTAGAAGTTGAACAGCCATATTCAAATCACAACGGCGGCACCGTTCTTTTTGGTCCTGACGGAATGTTGTATCTCAGCCTGGGCGACGGCGGCGCCGCCAACGATCCGCATGGTCATGGACAAAATTTGGCCACGCTTCTTGCCTCCATCATCCGCATTGATGTCAGCCAAGTCACCAAGGATTCGCCTTACACCATTCCATCGGACAATCCATTTGTCTCAACCAAGGGCGCGCGCAAGGAAATTTGGGCGTACGGACTCCGCAATGTGTGGCGCATGAGTTTCGATCGCGAAACAAAGTTGCTGTGGGCCGGCGATGTCGGTCAAGATCAATTTGAGGAAGTGGATGTCATTGTCAAAGGCGGCAATTACGGTTGGAACATGCGCGAAGGCTTGCACGCATTTTCCTCCGGGCAGAAAGGCGAATTTGGCGACGCATACATCGACCCCGTGTTTGAGTATTCACACAACGATGGCGTCAGCGTGACCGGCGGCTATGTCTATCGCGGCGACAAATATCCTGAATTGAAAGGCATTTATTTTTTCGCCGACTACGGCTACGGAATTATCTGGGGCGCGCGCTGTCAAGACTTGAAACTTGGCGAGCCTAGAAAATTAATTCATCGAAGCGCAAATCTATGGAGCAGCTTTGGTGAAATGCTCAACGGCGAACTTGTTCTGTGCTCATTTGACGGCGGCGAACGCGGCCCCGGCTCGCTGTGGAAAATTCAAGGCGTGAATTAACCGCCAATGTAGCCCGGCGAATTCCACCAAGGCTCGCTCATCTCCGGATAGTTGCCTTGATCGACATTCGGGTCTTCATTATCGCCATCATCCAAGTCGTAGTAACTGACGGGTTCTCCACCTTTGTCCATTTGTTGCGTTTGATATTGAGTTGGCGACTTGTCGCCTTGCCATAGCGATGGCTGGCTTTGGCATGCGCCTATCAGCACAGTCGCACAGGTCACAATCAATGGGCATACGCGTGATGAAATGCTGGACATGCGCATTACTCTAACACCTGTGCGATCGGACAGGTGCCCGTTGGCGCGGCTGTATGCGCCACGCCCGGCGCCCAACTTGTGGCCTGCACATTCTCACCATCACGCACAAGCATCATGTACCACCCATCGCTGAAATAAATCGTAATGCCATCTTGCTGCTTCTGCCAGCAACCGGTGTTTATGGCGTCAATGCTTTTCATGGCGGCACCATTGCTTTGCAGACAAATATAAAATGACTGATTGTTGTACGCGGGGTCGGCGCTTCGCGTCTTCCACACGCCAGCCCATTGCGCGGAGTAGTTTAAAACTTTCACGGCTTGACCAAATGAAGTTGGCGGCCCTTGTCGATTGACTCGCGGCGCGTAGGAATATTTCTCAAACCCAATGTGACCCAACTGAATCACATCCAGCCAACCGTCGGTCCAATTCAGCACCAACACGCCTTCATCAATTTTCCAAGTTCCATGTTCACCCTTGGCGCCATCCGCGCCCTTGCACCAATTGCTTATGGCCACGCCATCATTGAGCAAATTCACATTAAACAAGCCATTTTCACTGTCCGTCAAGGCCCACGTGCCCTCGGCCACATCGCGCGTAATTTCCGTGGCAATGGTTCCACTTGCGGGACGCGGCGAAGCGCAGGCGCCACAGAAAATTCCAATCGCAGACAAAGAAATCAAGGCAAAGTATTTCATAAGGCTCATGGTAGCTCCATTGTGTATGTGTTCAACAAACTTGTTCGCGTTGAACATTTCAAGGCGTTCTTTTATCGGCGGATATATCGCTTTGTCATGTGGGCAAATCCGCCGCAACATCGTGCCGCATGTCTTGCCGTCGCACCCAGCCACCGGGTGGCGTCACTGGCCGCGCCGCCAACACATCAAGCGCGTGTGAAAGTCGAACCGGTGAATAATTCCAACTGTCAACGCCCACATCCATGCTGCGTCCCACTTCTTGCAAGGCGCCGTGCGTGTGTCCATACAAATGCATGCCGCCACTCAGTTGCCCCCGCCAAGCCCGCAGCGGATAGTGGCAAAGCACAACGCGTTCGCCACCGTTCTCGCGTCGAAATGTTGCTTGGTTTTTCACTGATTCAAACAGCGCCTCAAACTTGGCGACCTTCGGATCATGGTTGCCCCGAATAAGCCGAATGTTCTTGCAAAGAATTTTATTTCGAATATCCACCGCGTGTGCAACTTGCGTATCGCGCCCTTCCTCACATGGCCCGCAAAAGTCGCCAATATGAATCAGCACATCTCGCTTCTTCACCACGCGGTTGATCGCATCGAGCAATGCGCCATCCATGCTGGCGACATCCGCGAAGGGTCGTTCAAACAGGGAGATTGCTTTGGCTTCACCAAAGTGCGTGTCGCCCGAAATCCACTGGGTGCTTGCCATGAAACAAGGCTAGCGCAACGCCACGCGTGAGCAAACCAATCCACACGAAGGCTTCGCGCCGCATTTCAGTTTCAATGCGGCACACACCCAAGTCGCTTCGGCATGCAAAATCAATATGGTGGCTAATTCGCTATAACTACCTTTCATGTCCACGAAGAACGCAAGCACCAAGCACTTTCTTCAAATAGAGGGTTTGACTCGTGAGCATCTTCAAGGCCTTCTTGTGGCCGCAAAGAACAATCTTGCCGTGGCGGATCAGAGGGTTGCGCGAAAAGATGCGCTTGCGGGCCGCGTCATTGCCAATCTTTTTTTTGAAGACTCAACGCGCACTCGGTGCAGCTTTGAAACCGCCGTTCACCGCCTTGGAGGCGAGGTCTTTACCCTTGCCGCAAGCGGTTCCAGTGCCAGCAAGGGCGAAAGCCTGGTTGACACCGCCCTAAACATTGAAGCCATGGGGGTTAGCGGCCTTGTCATTCGCTCCACCATTTCTGGCGGTCCCGCCATGGTGGCCAAAAGGGTCTCAATTCCCGTCATTAATGCTGGCGATGGTCGCCACGAGCACCCAACCCAAGGCTTGCTTGACATTTTGACTTTGCAGGAGTCATTGGGTTCCTTGCAAGGCAAGCGGGTCGCCATTGTTGGAGATATCGCCAATAGTCGCGTGGCTCGTTCGGCCACTCAGGGGCTCACAATTCTGGGCTGCCACGTTGTTCTGATCGGTCCACCAACCTTGGTAAACAAATCTCATCAAGAAATGACTAAATTTAGTGAATTGATAAGTATTTCTCACGATCTTGACGCTAAATTACGCGATCTTGACGCCATCATGATGCTTAGGCTTCAAACTGAACGTGCAGCATCTTACGGGGTTTCGTCGGATTATAGAAGGCTTTATGGCCTGACCATGGAAAGAGCATTGCGCTTAAAAACGGGTGCGGTTGTGCTTCACCCTGGACCAGTCAACCGCGGGGTCGAAATTGACGACGCGGTGGCTGACGAATTTGGTGGCACCCGTATTTTGCGCCAAGTAACCCATGGTGTGGCTGCGCGCATGGCGGTATTGGAGGAAGTTATTGGGTCAGCGTGAAATACATTCAACTTTCCCCAGAAAAATAAGCGCAAACTCATTTGATCAAGTTTCAAGCCTGAACTTCTCAAGAGTAAAATTGCTACACATGCCCTAGTTCGGGTAACTTCATAGACCCACTTTGACCGATACTACTCAACTCGAAATTAACTTTACCTAGACCACCCCATTGGCTCCCCCATTATCAAAATTTCTGTCCCTGATTTCATGCTTGGGTATTATTTTTGTACCGATTCTGGTCGGATGTGAAACGGATAGTTTTGTTGATCCAAGTCGCACTGGTTACTTTGAAACCACGCCATCGGCCATGCCAATTTTGGGTCGTATTGATGTCATAGAGCAGGTCAGTGACGAACCAGACATTGTCAAACCAACATTGGCGGATTTAGTACCGGAAAATATTCCCTACACATTTGCCGCAGGTGATGTTTTGCGAATTCAAATTCCAAGTTTAATGGCAACGGGGCAAACAGAAGTGGCTGAACGAGTTGTTGATCAAAGTGGTGACATCCAACTACCAGTTATTAATAAAATTCGCGCCGCAGGTAAAACAATAAAAGAATTACAAGATGATATTGAAGAAAGACTCAAAGGAGTCATCACAAATCCTCAAGCGTTTGTTGCCTTGCAAGAGGGTCGAGCTTTTCAATATCGCGTGCTCGGTTCGGTTGATCAGCCTGGCATATTTGCCTTAAGCAAGCCAGATTTTCGTTTGCTTGACGCTATTGCCAATGCACGCGGCGCCAGCGTAAATACCACCAGAATTTTAATTACGCGCACAGAATTATCAAACGACTACAAGGCGGAATATGACCGAAAAGAGACAACTCCTAAAAAGGATACTGCCACCGCCGAGCCGCAAAAACAAATTCCAACTTCTTCGGTGGGCGCTCCAACAACAAGTGTTCCAAATCCTGCTCCACCAACCGCGGCTCCATCAACAGACGAAGCAATTGATAAATTAATTAACGAATTACCCAGCGCCACAACGGATAGTTCAGCGGCCGCAACTATCGCACCAGCTCCCGCACCAACTCCGGAACCAGCCGCGACTCCCGTACCAGCTCCCGAACCAGCCGCAACTATCGCACCGACTCCCGAACCGGCCGCGACTCCCGCACCAACTCCAGAACCAACCGCGACTCCCGCACCAACTCCCGAACCAGCCGCGACTCCCGCACCAACTCCAGAACCAACCGCGACTCCCGCACCAACTCCAGAACCAACCGCGACTCCCGCACCAACTCCCGAACCAACTGCGACTCCCGCACCAACTCCAGAACCAACTGCTACTCCCGCACCAACTCCGGCCGCAACTCCCGCACCAACTCCCGAACCCGAACCAACTCCAGAACCAGAACCCGTTCC
>Ga0214919_10009701_pt1 | contig 12376 bp, 13 predicted proteins | sample LL1503_MetaG_FD_177994 | JGI IMG/M metagenome (GOLD analysis project Ga0214919, IMG submission 177994) | Freshwater microbial communities from Lake Lanier, Atlanta, Georgia, United States - LL-1503 | ecosystem: Environmental > Aquatic > Freshwater > Lake | place: USA: Georgia | collected...
CTTCACACTAACTATTGCCAACAATAAATACCTAAATACCGATGCATATATAACTTATTGTTCAAATGATATTTACAGTGTTACTCGCAGCTTATCCACTTCCACGGATACCACATTTTCATCTTCACGCGAAGTTTTTATCGGAACTGCATATGATATAATCATTGACTCAACGCCTACTTTCCCGGTAGATGATGGTATTTTTGTATTCAATCCAGTTGGGTTTAGTTCAGATTTAGCCCTTGGACATGGTTACGACTTCTCTCTATTGCAAGACCAAATAAGTGTCAATATGATATCACCTAATACTGATGCCCTTTCAAATATACACCACCTTTCTTATCAATATGTTAATAGTCTGGATGACTCTCACTTTTCGCGCACATTAAGTATTCCCTATTACCGAGGCTATTATGGAACATTTGATACTGAACAACCTTACACTCTTGTTCGCACTCATGCAACCGCTACTTTTAAAATTGCTACAGTGCGTGGAGATGTTACACAGATATATACGATGTACAATGAATCTCTTTACACAGTAAACTCATTATCGCCTCTCCCATTATCGCCTACCCTTTCCTCTGGCGACATTGGCTTACACCTATCATTTTCTTGCTCTATGCTTGATGACTCGGATATTACTTCAATCCCCATTTATTTGATTGGTGATGATATAACTATCTCTCTTTTAAATCCTAACAACACTTCATGGATTGCCTCCAACCATGTTACTACGCTCCGTTTGACCGATGTGGATTACTATGAGTTCAATGGTTCTCTACCGCTATTATTATGTCCTTCTCGTATACGCTTACGCACTAACTCATGTCAAACTGATTACATGGCATATTCAATCTATTCTTTAAATGTGTTTTTAAATATTTACAAATCAGATAGCTATTTAGGTGATCCTAGTCTAGTAACACCATCTGAATGGTCTTTATTATATAACATACCGAATTATTCCATTAACGGCTATTCAGAACGGATCTCGTTCACTGATAACGCATATTCAAACATGGGCAATTTTACCTTATGGCGTACACTGAACTCTCACTTTCTCCCATCTGTAAGCTATATCGTCCTCGCACCACCATACTTACTATTTACCCAGGTAAGTAATAACCCCACAATAACTGCTCTTCCATTTGTATTAGAAGACCAACCATCAAATATTATAACCAGTTATTTACCAGTATCATCAGACCTTGAATTACAGGTGTATAATCCTTTCGTTTCCCGCGTTTTGGAATATTCACATCCCGCTAACAATTTAACCATAGCGTATGATAACACTACTAACGATACTACTATAACAAAACAAACTTTCAAACCAATGTCAGATTACTTATACAGCCCTGATGAAACTATCTATCGCTTCACTGTACATGGAAACTATTATACTATCACTTTGCACTTAGGTCTTGCATCTGCTCCATCATCCATTTTACTCGCTACTATATTTGATGGTCTAGCCGATGACCTAATCGATTATAGTGCAAACGAAACCATTCCAATAGGAAACAATGGACCTGACCTCAATCCTGTTTCCACTAGTGCTTATGACCGCGGTTTAGGAACTCTCACTATCAGTTTCCTACAACCCTTGTTAACTAGCTATACCGATTTCATTGCATTAGGAAATCCTGCTTTTCAGTATTCGCTGATTTATGCTGATGCTGCCTCTCCTGTTCCTCCTACGCTATTCTTAAAAATTGATTCTTTATTCTTGAACGCTTTTGGCAATGGCACATCTCTAGCAACTTTAGATTTACCCATTTTACAAGGTATCAATATTAATCTTTACACTCGCAACATTGTGGTTGACCCAGCCGGTAATATCGCTGTCCATATTTACAGATATGAGCCTTTCACCAATGTCTTCGCAGACCACTTGAATCCAATCAAACAAATAAATCAGGTAGATACTATTCCTTTTGCAAGTCGTTATTACAAGATATTCCCAGTTGATAAAATACCAATTGGAACATCTGTTGCTCAATGGCCAGATATGTTGCAGGGACTAACTGCAACAAATGCTTCATGGCAGTATGATGATTCCTTTGATGGCGCTGTTACTCCCATATTTTTGTCTCTTGTCAATTTAACCACAAGTGCAAAAGAGGAGATTTACACTACACTTTTCGGTTGTGAATCTAGTGGCGAATCTAAGTTTACTTACGTTGTGCGCGACCCATTAATGGTTCTTTACAATAAAATCAGAATGCCACTTTTCCAGATAACTGCTGATGGTGTAATCCAAGCACCATTGATATCCACATCTGGCGTATCATTAACCCCCGTGTTCAATCAACCTGTCAATAATCAACTCATTAATTACCCACTAACCACAGTTTTGGGATATCCAACAAGTGTCACATCTACCAATATTCAATTGTCTTAATGCGCTTGTCTTAATACCCATCATACACTGACCCACTTATACCACTAATAATTGCTTATAAACTGAATTAAATAATTAGCTTGAATTATTTAATTATGAACTTAAACGAAACTAAGTTTCAGCGACGCTATAGACGCTTACAAACTCGCAATTCTATACCTCTCACGACTACACATATACCGCATTTTCAGACCATTATAGGGTTTGATATCATACATAATGGTAAATATTATATGCAATTAACCCATAGCTCTGTAGGATATTGTATATTTCATTTGCAATACACACACCTAGCATTTGATTTACTTACAAATAACATTAGAGACTTACCTGTAGAGATAAATCGCGCAATATCCGAATATTTACCATCATATATAATATTAGATATGCGTATGGACTATAATGAACATTATCCTTTTTGTCCACCAATTTGGTCGCTCATGAACTACGATGACCGTTTAGCAAGTTCTCTAAAAAATAGTGAAGAATATTATAAATACATTATTAGCAACCATAATCAGTCTAATCAAATCAGTTGGACTCCTGCTATAGATATTGATAAGGATATTTTAGCATTGATGATTCGTATCAATCATTTTGATAGTTTGTTTTTAGACTAGATATACCAAATTATACTGATATAAAAATATAATTATATATGTTTATATAAAATGCATGCGTGTTCTAGCTACGTGCGAGGACTTTTTTCCCATTCATTCAAACATCAGGAAATATTTTCAAAGATTTCACCCATTTTGTTTGACGTTTCTTTAAGAGATGGTTTACAGGGGGCAAATGTGTCCGATTGGCCAACTAGCAAAAAACGCGAAACTTTTGATATTATTCATAGCAAATATCGGCCTCAATCTATTGAGATTGGTTCTCTATGTTCTTATAAATTGCTGCCAATTATGGCAGACACGAGAGAACTTCATACATATGCCGTTTCTAGTTTTAAAAGAGAGAACGCAGATACTATGCCCTATGTTTTAATACCATCTATTTCAAAATTATTACCAGCTATACACGCCGGAATGAAACATTTGTCCTTTATTACTTCAGTTTCCAATGTGTTTCAACTTAAAAATACAAATATGACTCTACAGCAAGCAAAATCACAATTTTCACAGATATTTGAAATGTTAGATGGAGAACCTGACCGCGAAAGTTATGTAAAAAAATTATATATTTCATGCATTAATGAGTGTCCTATATCCGGTAAAATAGACAATGATTTTGTAATAAGTGAAATATTGAGCTATAATACCCAGTTCTCATTTGATGAATTGTGTTTATCCGATACTTGCGGGACCTTGCTATACGACGATTTTGCATATATAACAGAAACTATTCATGTGTTTGGCGTTCCTCTGTCCAAGATTTCATTGCATTTACACGTTTCGTCTACCAATTTGGACAATTTGGAGAACATTTTGCGTCATTGTTTCCGAAAAGGTATTCGTAAGTTTGATGTTTCATTCATTGAAACCGGCGGATGTTCTATAACAATGAATCGCGATAAACTTTTAGCAAATATGACATACGAACAATTTTACCATATATTGTCTAAGCATATTGATGCTGTGGTTGAAAATAACTCTTTGTAAAAATGATTTAAACACATTGTGCTATATAATGTATCCAGTGCAAATGCAAACTCGTAGCCAATCTAAATTATCTCAATCCAAACCAACTATTACAAAGACCGGAACAACTAAGGTCGTTGCAAGTCCTTCTTCCCCAGTCACTCGTTCTCAAACCAATCAAACTATTCCTGTATTTGATTTTGATGAATCAAGTGCGGCATGGTTGAAAAATAAGACCAAATTAGGACATGGAATGTATAGCTATAAGGTTTCACCTAGTGGAATTACTACTCGTTCTGGAAAAGTATTGACTGCATAACTGCAATATATTTGTGCGTATTTGTATAAATATTAAATTGAATTGATATAGAAACGTAATTATATGTATTATATCTTAGTAATACATATACTTGACCATAATGACTACTCCTATTAGTAATACAACTATGTCAGCAGCGGCTAATAGCACAATTCCTTTATCTGGCGAACCTAAGCTGAATGCAATTATGACAGAAATTGAGAAAAAAACCGAGCATAAATTGGCAGAACTAATGCATCCGGTTGCAAATAAATCTACTATAGACAAACTAGATTTCATTACAGAACAAAGCAAATCTCCCGGAGCGCATTTTGGTGATAAATTGGTATCTATTATGTCACAAGGTGCAAAAGAGTTTGAGGAAAAAACCGGTAGACGAATGACATACAGCGAAATGCGGTCCATGTATGGATAAACGCATTATATAAATAATACTAATAATTTAGAAATAATATATTATTATATAATATATTATGGACAAGGTAGAAAAACTAGAAACTCAAAACAAGGCATTAGAGCATGAAGTTGCTGTGCAAAAAAAACGTGATTTAGCCCATAAAAAACTCTTAGAAAATATGTTAAAAAAGAATGAAGAAATAAAAAAACTCGCCGCTTCAGATATAAAATACATAAAAAAACAACTAGCGGCATTCAATAAATGAACACCTAGACATTAATGAGCATGATGCTAGATGCATGCGATGCACATGGGCATCATACCGTGTACCTAGACATTACACTAACACTTAACCGCGTTGCAAAAACACAACATAAATGTTTTGTTTTTGTATTACTAAAATCAAATACTTTTATAGACTTTAATGTCTAGCATTGCTTGTCATATGTATTTTTAGTCCATACGACCAGTCATTACTTCCATAACAGGTGTCTTGACTGCGCAAAACTGTAATAGATTTTTTGCAATTTTACCATTATTTTTTTCCACTCCTCCAGGAATAGTATTACCTAGAGATTGTTTCATTATTTGAAACGAGCGTTTGAAATCATTAGAATCCAGTATTTTATAATCGGGATGCTCTTTATTCCATTTGCTTATTTGTTGCACATTGCGAAATGCAATACGACGTATTGCTGCTTTTATTTTACATTGGTCCGGTGTGTCTCTTATCCATATATTGTTCTCTCTTACATGCACCGTTTCCCGTTTTACATCTGTGCAATGAACTGGCCGAGTATATATATCCAATTCTTTGAGACCATTCATAAATATTTGTGTTATACCTTCCACATAACCTTTATCGGCTACGTTCTCTAAATCGTCAAAATTGAGCTGCAAGTTTTCCACAAAATCCGATAGATTGATTGCGTTTTTACATTGTTCATTCAAGAAAAACTGTATATTGAACTGTTTGTTATGCGAATTGTTATTAGAATTGTTGGAGTTGATTGCTCCGTTTGCATTATATGTAGCCATTGATTGCGTCTTTTGAACAATTTCTAGCATTATTTTATTTTGTTCTATCAACAAGTTTTTGAACTCTTGATTATCGCGCATTAACTCCAATATCAGTTTGGTTGATTCCGATGGTTGTATTTCCGGATGTGGATTGTATGGCGGAACAATTATATGAGTATTTGTATATGGCGAAACCACTGCATTCGTTAATGAATCTATAGATATTTCACTGCTATTTTGCTCTGATATTTGAATTATTTTACAAGTTTTTTTATGCCGACTCAGTCCTGACATAAATTGATACAATTTTCCACATTGACACGATAATGTGCTTTGGCATTTTTTGGCATTTTTCGGCATTTTTTCGTTATCATCCGTTATCCTCTGATGCTTCCGAGTGAGAATATGTGCATTATAATTACTTTGTTTACTGCATTTGAAATCACAATTTTCGCACCAAAATATTTTGGCATTTTTTGGCATTTTTCCATTATCATTCATTATCATCCGTTATCCTATACATGATAACAAGAAAAATGCCTAAATAGTTTAACGCAAAATATAATTTTTTTTATGCAGTCATTTTAAAACGTATTTTTTCGGGTTTGACACCATGTCAGTCTTATGCACGTTTTTTTAACATATTTTCCTTCATATATTAAAAAAAGGACATAGTTGACCATGTCCATTTTTCTTCCGCTGTCCCTTCTTTGAACAAAAAAAACGCGCAAAAACGTGCATACACCATAAATACTCTTTTAGAATCTATTGAATATATTGTATTACCATATATGCAGTATTACACCCATCCCCCATTGAAAAACTGATGAAAGTTCTCCATATTTCCCCTGAAAAAGGCAATCCACATTGATATATTACCAGAACCACAAACAACATGCTTGCATTTGGACATAATTATTACAATAGCTAGGAAATATTTGGAGAACTTGTAGTTATTTTCAGGAAAAACCTTGTCAACGGTATTGTCGCATTTGCCCATGTGTCGTATTTCATCTTTAAACAAAATATGTTCAGGATATGTCTCAGAAAAACACTCAATAAACTCGGTTTCATCACTTTGAATTAAAAAACGGACCCCGGGGGTCCTTTCTTTTATTTCCGTAGATTTTTGAATAATATCGCTATATTCGCAGAGTGTGGTCTCACGCTGTTTGTCATTCCCCCTGTGAAAAAGCACACAAATATTGTCATAGTTATTCGTCAATCCGTATTTTTCCTCCATTTTTTCAACAATATCTAGTATTTCTTTATTAGGTGTAAAATACTTGCGAACCAATGGCAGAATCTTACTGAAATCTAGATGCGAATAATACCAAAATTGCCATCCCCAGTCGTAATTTATATGACCTCTATATTCAATTGGTTCATTGCATATATCATAATGCTCAAAATAATCGTATGTTATATCGCGCAGTTCTCCGTTTGGTTTATACATTTTGAATAAATCGGAAGAATCCACTCCATCAGGCAACCGACCATGCTGATTCATGTATAATACTATATCACTAAGAATAACGGAACAACAACTGAAAAATCCTTCGCCGTGCACAATTTTCAACATCCCCGAATAAGGACTATTTGTATAAATCTGGAGAACCTTTTATATTTATATGGCATAATAACGATATAAACTATACACTCTAACTAACAATACTAATGAAAAAAATACTATTGTTGTATCGTGATTTTCATCACAAAAATAGGGCTGCCCTATATGCATATAAAAACATTCAAATAACGCCATTTTATAATCAGGAAGAATTGGCACTTTTCAATTTGAGTGAATATGATGCGGTATATAGCCCTGCACATCCTATAGATGTCTCCAAATATCCAAATACCCGGTTTATTTTTGGTCCACATTTCAGTGTATTTCCGGAGAACAATCTACAATGGATTAAAGGTCCGAATAGTGTCTATATTCAACCGAGCCGATGGGCGGCGGATGTCTGGATAACCAATCCATTATGCAGGGAACTAGATATTCGCCCGGTTCCGTTTGGAGTAGATACAAATAGATTTAATGAATTACGGCCATTAAATGAGAGAACCAAAGTGTTTGTGTATTACAAAACCCGCGCCCCGGGTGATTTGCAATTTATAAAAGATAAATTGCAAGAAATGGGTATAACATATGAATTGTTCTCGTATGATTATAGATACTCGGAAGAGGAATACCATCATTGCTTACAAAATGCGAAATATGGTATCTGGGTAGGACGCCACGAAAGCCAGGGATTTGCACTAGAAGAAGCACTTTCATGTAACGTTCCACTGTTAGTATGGGATGTATTGTCAATGAATCAAGAAATGGGGCCTAATTATGCGGATATTCCGGCAACCGCAATACCGTATTGGGATAGCCGGTGCGGCGAAATATTTTATAAAAGAGAACATTTTGATTATGCATACAGGCTTTTTATGTGTAAATTGCGACATTTTAAACCGCGCGAATATGTTCTCTCTAATTTGACTATGGAAAAATGTGAGAAGATATTTTTAGGACTATTATAATTAGTTTTTGGGTCAGAAACTAATATCTGCCGTGCCAGTGATATGATACGTAATCATATGTATTATTATGTATTTCTTCAAATCGTTGTATATCTCTATGACGCAGTTCTCGCAATTGTATTTTGTCGGGATGATATTTCAGCATAAAATTAAAATAGATTTCATATTCGCTCGCACCAGAGGTGGTATATTCAACCACGCAATTTAAAAACGCTTTCCAAAAGTCATATCCCCAATATTGTTTGACAAGTTCAAATAATTCCTCTAAATATGGTTTCTGTAATATCATATGGTGACAAATACCGGATTTATCACTATCCATTCGCTCAAAACTAGGATACAGACGATTCATATGAGCAAAATATGGGATATGATGTTCATTCATGTAGAAATACAGACCAACATTGTTCTCAAAAAACCGGGTGGGCTTAAGAAAAAACGTATCGCTGTCAATAATGAGAACATTTTCCAAAATATCAGGTATAACAAATACTGCATATAGTTTTAGCAACTGCTGTAAATACCAGTTTTGTCGGCACCCGGGTCCCATAATTCTAACAATATCTGTCTTGGAAAACGGATAAAGGTTCTCACTTATAGTCATACATCCATCAATGCACAATGTATCGTCGTACGAAACCAAATAAATATTGCGGAAACCAATGACATTTTTTTTGGTATATTGGACAAGCGTATCCACCAAACTAATATCATTTGGTCCAACTGGAATAACTATATCAAATAACATTATTAGTATATTTATATTACTAATAATGATGTTTTAAATGTTTTTATCTATAAACAAATAATCGTTATGAGTTCCGTCCCAATGGGGATTGGTAGTTAGACTATAATTGGAAAAATTAGAATGTAATAGATAGTTATGACTCAAAAGAAACGAAACAATTTCGTAAAAATCCTTCTTATATATCTCAATAAGCATATACCGAGGTCTATATTTGTTCAAGTTTAATCCTCGCAAAATCGGCAATTCGTATCCTTCAGTGTCTAATGACAACAAGTCTATAACTTGCCCCGGGGTGGTATACCAATCTAGTAGATTTTCCAAAGTAATAGCTGGAACTGAAACTAATTCCACCACGTTTAAACGAGAACCATTTACAGACGACATAAGATTACCGTTAAAATCCCCTAAAACATGGTATTCTGGATAATTATTATCTACACATGCGTAGTTTTGCACAATGCTATTTAATCGGTTTGCGCAACATTGCTCGTATTTTTCACGAGATGGTTCAATAAGTATACCTTTCCATCCACGGTAAAACTCAAAGAATGCGGTATTACTTTGGTCTAACCCATCATTTGCACCCAGTTCAATAAAGAATCCTTCGTTTTTTTGTATAATATTATCCAATTTGTAATCTAATGGAATATTGCGACTATCGTGTAAAGCAAATGATTTCATTTTTGTAAATATATGCTGTATTTTTTATATAACTACAACAAACTATATAAAGTTCTCCAGGTTTTTGGAATGAATATGTAAATTAAAAATAGGAACACTGTATGAATTACCATTTCCATCAATAACCACAATAAACGGACATCGTATATCATGTTCATCCGCGTTGCCCGTAAAACTGTGCGACGAAAATCTATTTCTAACATTCATAGTATTCCAAATAAATTGGTATTGGTTATACTTAATAATACAGGTTTCATTGACAAACCCGCGCGTATCTCCTGGAATATTTCGCGGATCAACACCACCTAAATATTGCCCCATTGCAGCTGCATCAAATATCATATGAAAGTTTTCAAATCCTCTTGTGACAAATTGATATTCAGGAGAACCATTTGGGTCATTAATAAAAATAGGAAAGTTCTCAATAATACCGGTTTGTCTTTGAATAATGGAAAAGTTCTCCATGTCATTTTTAGAAAAGTCGTATTTATTCAATACGGTGTTGAATACACTGTGATTTGGAATGAACATTACACTGGCTATATTACGTGTAAAAGTATCAAACGGTAAATATATTTTGGTTTTGTCTAACAATATCTCTAAAATATCAATATTGCGATAAATGAGAACATCGTTCTCCAAATGAATAACATTTTCTATATCTCTAGAGCGCATGAACTCGTATAAATAAAAAAACCGGGCCGAGGTAAGTGCCCAAAATCCGCCACGAAATTGATTGTCTAATTGAGTGTTTTCATTGTAATTATAAGAATCAACAAGTTCTTCTATAGCAACCAGATTTATGTTCTCCGAATATGTGTAGAAATTTGTAAAAAAAGAGCGATTTGTAATAACATATATGGATGTATGACCAAGTCTAATAAGTTGTTTTATATTTGTTAAAATATAATCTTGGAAATTATTTATACAGGTGAGAACAATGTGCATCTAGTTTATAATATTTATAAAAGTATTCATATAAATATATTTATATGACTATTGTATTAAATGTTTTGCCCAAATCAAATAATAAAAGGTGAACGATTACAGCAAATAGCGGATGTATATATAGGATATCCAGAAGATTTTTATTATAATCCATTAATATCAAGAGAACTGACAAAACAACGTAATATACATAGTATTACAAGTGAGTATGACAATCCCAAAACAGTATTTTGCTATACACATTGTTTATTTAGTTTTGCAAAACTGGTAAACTACTTCAAAAACCCGTTTGTATTGATAACGCATAATAGTGATGGTATAATTGAAGACGACGAAACCACCCAATATTTATTAGCACATCCAATTATAGTAAGATGGTATGCACAAAATGTAACAGTATTACACGAAAAATTAAGGATTTTACCCATAGGTATGGCTAATGATCAATGGACACATGGAAATACTACTAAAATAATGGAGAACAAATCCACGCAAAAAACAAAACAGGTGTATTTTAATTTCAATATAGCTACAAATGAAAAGAAACGACGCAGCTGCTATGATAAATTGATTTATAAACTCATACCGGAACCAACTGTAGAACCGCAAAAATATCATGAAATATTGGCACAATATGAGTTTTGTATATGTCCGGAAGGTAATGGAGTTGATACACACAGATTATGGGAAGCGTTGTATTTGAAGTGTATTCCGATTGTTTTGCAAAGTTCTCATATAGATATTCTGAGAACCCAATTAAATATACCAATGGTAGTATTGCGGTCTTGGTATGAATTGGATATATCAAGTTTAGATTATAATAGCTTCTCAATGAATGCAGATAACTATTACGCGCCATTGCTATTGGATTATTATAAACAACAGATTGCACACGACGTAGAGAACATGGTATTTCCAAACAAAAAAAATATAACATTAATACCATCTATAATAGATACGCCAAATAAACCATTATCATATCATTCAGTGCGCAGTGTATATACAAAACAAGAACGTTTTGCACAAACAAAGGAGACAATAGAATCGGTAAGATGTCGTATTCCTAATAATAAAATAATGGTTATAGAATGTTCTCCTTTAACCGTTGAAGAATCGCAGTTTTTTTTGGAAAAAACGGATATATTTATCAATTTGTATGACTTACCGGATAAATCATATATAGAAAAAATCCACTCACATTCAAAGTCAATGGGAGAAGGAACAATGACGATTTATGCCCTGGAATACTTATTGACAAATAAGATAGAGTATGACACACTATATAAACTGAGTGGGCGTTATAAACTAACTGACAAGTTCTCTTATGCACGATATAATAACAACAAAGCCATGGTGCAATATTATTGCGACAAAGAATGTGCATCAACTATATTGTATAAACTACCACATATACAAAGCGTAAAATGGTATACATTTTTAAAAAATGCAAATGATTATTTTGTACATTGTTATGGATATGAAAATATATTTGCAATGTTTTTAAAAGAATTGGAAACGCATACAGAGAACTTGGTTTTAGATACGCCTCAAATGGGAGTTTGTGGAAATATTTCGGTATGTGGTGGATATGTAGAAGGGTAATGAGTATAAATCCATATATAAAAATAACGACCTCGATATATAATGATTATTTTGTACGGTATTGAAAATAATACAATTGACGTATCCGATATATGTTTAGCAAAACTGAAAGTAAATGATATTATAACCATAC
>Ga0214919_10009702_pt1 | contig 12374 bp, 14 predicted proteins | sample LL1503_MetaG_FD_177994 | JGI IMG/M metagenome (GOLD analysis project Ga0214919, IMG submission 177994) | Freshwater microbial communities from Lake Lanier, Atlanta, Georgia, United States - LL-1503 | ecosystem: Environmental > Aquatic > Freshwater > Lake | place: USA: Georgia | collected...
ACATATTTGTCTTTGATAAACTGATCATTGGGATTGACTTTCACACTGATTGGCATCAACAGATCCAGGTAATCAATCATCACAAAGTCTACTTTTTTGCCTGTTTGTATCTGATACTCTTTTAGATATGATCGTATGTCATTGATATTGCTCTGTGCTGGCAATCCTTTCACCTGATAGTTGCCCGACTTTTTGGCCATCATTTTGACCTTGAGCTCGGTGGTGTCAATGTCTCTGCGTATGTCCTTGGTACTCATGTTGGTGAGCATGGCATCTGTTCGCAAACTGGTCAAGTCCTCACTCAATTCCAGTGTGACATACACACCACTGAGTCCTTGTTGCAACCAGTTGAGTGCAATGTTCATCATGACCAAACTTTTGCCTGATCCCGAACCGCCTGCAAAAATGTTCAGCTCACCTCTACTGAATCCACCATACAGCAGTCGATCCAGCTGTGGCCACCCTGTTGACACTTGTCCACCTGAGTTGAAGTATTTGTTGATGCGTTCGCTGGGATTGGCAAAATAGTCTGTGCCCATGTCCTTGGTCAAGCTGATCTGTACTGCGTCTTTGATCAGTTTTTCTACAGGACCATATTCGCCCTTTTCCAACAGGTCTGCTGATTTTAAGATAGCACGTTCTAGTTCTTGCCTGCGGGTGAATGCTTCAAACTCTTCCATGAACCATTCGTAATGTCCTTCGTTCAAGTCTGGCACTGATTGCAGTCGGATGCCAGTGGTGGCTGCAATCTGTGCAATGTCCGGCAGAGTTTTGTGCTTTTCGCTGTGCTCTTTGACAAACACAGCCGCAGGTCGTAGACTCTTATCAAAGTTTTCTGGATTGTAAATGTTCTGCACACGCACATAGCTGGCAGCATCCTCCAACATCATTTCCAAGAATAATTTTTGTACTTCAATTCCGTAATCTTTTAACAATTTAACTCCTAATGAATACTTGATCTAAACATAATTTTCCAAAGTCTGCCAACTCATTGTGCATTCTCTCTTGATTGAAATAGTTATGTTGATTGAATCTACAGATGTTATTAATTTCTTCAGGGCTAGAGTGGCAGGCCTCTATCAGTTGATGTACTGCGTCAACTGCTTTTTTTGCTCGTACTTCGTGATTGGTTTCTTGATCATAGCTTTCGTCACAAAATTTATCAAATGTTTTAAACCCTTTTGATTGCAATTTTTTTAATGTGTTGCGATCACCGTAAATCACAAAAGGTCTAGCCTGTGCTAGTATTTTGTAAGTTTTTTCGGTCAGGTATGGTTGATCAGTATCTCTCACTGTGGTTTCCAATGCCACATTCACCCGGCAAGCAGCATGCATGAGTTTATGCGGCATTTGCATCAATGCCATGCTGCCATTTAGTTGATAAAAACTTTGTTGGGTGGTATGGCATTCAAACTTAGATGTTCCTACCTTGTTAAGATAAGGTTCCATATTCAAACTATCAAAAGTGAATTCAGTTGGCAATATATTTTGCCTGCTGTCAGTTACTATTTTTAGATTTTCTTGAGTGTCGGCAAGATATTGCAAAAACAAATGCCTGTGCGTTCTATAGTATCCCATTGGGACACACACATCATATTCAGCATGTTCAACGCCCAGACGATTTACTTCGTTGTAAAACCACGGCCTAGAAAATATTTCGTACACCATGTTGTCAAAAAAATCAAAACCTATGCTTGTTACATTGTTGGGATATTGAGTTAAATTTTTGTATCCAGCAAAAACCACACAATTCCGAGCTTGATCAACTGGAAACCAGTAGTCAATGTGACCTTCAAGTAATTGTCCATAAGCATGGTATGCAGTCAGGTCTGATCCAGCATTATAATCATCAATCACAGTGGTGTCAAAATCATTGCCAAACTCCAACTGATCAAAATTGTTGTTCTTAGAAAACCAAGCCGTAACACCTCGGTACGCCATCATTTGTGTGTTACCACCTATTGTTGGATTTTCGTTCATTATTTTTTTTAGGTGTTTGAATTTATTCATATGTTATTTTTAAAATTGCTTTAGTAGATTACGTTTTCGCATTTCAATTTTGATCTTGCTGGTATGTCTATTTTCAAATATAGTCAGCAAAGTGGCCAGGCGCCCATAACGAACCACACTGTCATTCACATCCTTGATGTCTGACGGCCAAGGTGGCATGCTTACAGCCCATCCCAGTTCCACAGCACGATCCACCAGTTCCATACCTGCCGAATCTTGATCTGGAACCACTGTGATTTCTTTGCCTAGGCTGCGAATCAATCGTGCCTGCTCGTCCGATATGGTACTGTGCATCACTGCCAGCCCACCGATACACAGCGCATCAAATATACCTTCTACCACAATTGCATGGGTCCAGTTGTTGTGCTGTAGATCTGTTCCAAACACATATCCCGGTTGACTGTCAGTAATGTATTTGGGACCGCGATCATCCAAGAATCGTTGTGTGTGCCCTACTATGCGATCATTGTGTGTGAACGGAATAATCACGCTGGGTCGATTTTTCCAGGATCTTTCTTCATGAAGTTGTACCATTACAGGGTAGTCATCAGGTACTTTTCTTGAACGTAGGTATTCTTGATATTCATACGTATCAATCAACAACTCGCTAAATGGTGGCAGTTCTCGTTCTTCAAACTCAATACCTGCCAGGACATTGAACGTTCTTTGGCGATCGTCCAGGATACCATGCACACTACGATATCGTAGGCTTTCCAAGTTCAACGCATCAATCTCTGCGTCGGGCACACCTAACCAGCCCAAGAGCCTTCGGGCCTTATAACTTAATGTACGACCAAGGATAAAGCTGGCGGTGTAATTGCAATTGAAACAGTGATAACTCCAACCCTGTTCTGTGGGTTTGAGACCTCCGCGACTGCGACGATCTGCTGAGCTGCCATTGTGCTGGCAGCACACAGCGTTAAACGATACCCAACCCGAAGGTGTGGCTTTTCGTTTCGCTGGCAGATATTGCAGGATGTCTAGCATCCGTATAGTTTAACAGATTTGTTTGGCAATAGCAACGATTATCGGTACTGTACGTTCTTTATCAATCCATTTGAGAATATTACTGTGGCAGCCAATGATCCTTGGAATTGCAATGGTAGATAGCCTGAACCACCATTGGTCACTGTGACCGATCCAACAGTACCGCCGCCGCTGGCAGTAGCCACTGCTTCGGCCCCTGCACCGTTGCCCAAAATTTGAACATATGGTGCAGCCACATAATACTGTCCTAGATTGGTCAAGCTGATTCCAGTGACCACTCCATCGACCACCGTGGCAGTGCCGGTGGCACCATATCCAATGCTGTTGTTCATGGCCAATCTCAACAAGGGATGGAATCCTACGATGTTAAAGTAATCACTCACTGTGGCATCTAGATATTGCCGTGCTTCAGACACATCCGTCCAAACAGCTTCGTAGTTTTCAGCTGCTTGTACTTTGATTGTGCCTGTGTAATGCACCAGGTCAAACTTGATGGTGGTAAATGCAGTTTGATTGGTGTTGATATAGCTGGAATAAAATTCAGTCTGCTGTATGCTGTTGATAGGCTGTGGTGTCAACGCCCAATCAGGGAATGCTGTGGGAGCGGTACCCACATATTGATTCTTGCCGTACAGATCTGGCACAGTGCAATCTGCACTGGGAATGAAACTGGGGAACACACTGTCTACAATGTTACAGTCAGCTCGGGCAGAACTGTCAGCCCCGGTATATGCTGCTTGAACATAGTCACCAGCAGAACGTTGTATGCTGTAACTGGCAGGTTGTGCCTGAATATTGATAGTGTCTGCGCTGTCTAACACCACTTTCACACGCCCTGTGCTGGCACTCAGTGTTTCCATGTCCTTGGTCAACAGCAATTGGCCGCCAGCTTGATCAATCAGTCGGAACACAAATGTGCTGCCAGTGATGTTCACAGGCTTTTGATCTTGGTTTATAAACTCAAACAACAGCACATTGTCAACACCTTTGTTAATGGTTAGGGTTTTTGCGTACACAGGGTCGTACCTCATAGTAAAGTATCCCCCACTGGTGTCTACTAGCAGCACTCGCGTGATTTGTTGGTAAAGATAAACGGTGGTAGAATACATATCCTATTATTTATCCAAAAAATATTGACCATAAATACCCGCGATGGGAAACAACGTATTCGAAAAATTAACTGAGAAATATCCATTTATCAGCTTGTGCATGTATGCCAATGCTGAATATGTGGGTGTGATACAGAACAAAGATGATGTGGTCACTACCATCTACGACTTTGGTGCAGTAACAGATCAGGCCGACAAAATAAATTATCTAGAATTGGCATCAATTTGGTGGTGGGAAAGCAATCGATCCATTCCCATAAACATATTCCTACGCAAGGATTGGGAACAATTTCGTTATACCCTACGCACGTTTGTGAACAAAGATCTAGAAATCTTGCACGGTCCTGCTTGCAGTTTGCTGGACATAGCCCGCAAAAAGAGCAAGCGCAAAAGCATCATGCTGGTGCGGCGTCTTGATTGAGCAGATTCATGTGCAAGGCCACCAAGGCTGCATAGCCAAGTGCATGGGCTTTTTTGAACACATATCCCCGACTGAGGTCACCATCCCATACTGAGTCAAACACCTCGGACCATGGTCTATTCTGCAGGTGTGCTTTGCCCGGACGTATCACTGATATGAATGCTGCCATTCTGGGAATTGAGTCAGGCTGCATGGTCTTCAGCAGTTCAGTGTAATTTCCCACGTGAACCAATTGTTCAGCCCAGACTGGATCTGTCCATAATTTTGTCCATGGTGGTTGTGCTGCCAACATCTGTTCATAGTGTGCAGGATCTCGTACTAGTCCGTACACACTCATGTTCAACAGGTCAATCTTGAAGTAGCCCCGGGCTTCGGCTGTTTCATAGTCAATGGCTGCACAACCTGTAACAGGATCCTGCGGTATGTCTGTGATATAGATACCCGAGTTGTGTTTTCGCCCATTGTTTTGTCGCGCTGGTGTGTGCCGAATCAACTTCAGCAGTGATTCTCTGTCAGCAAAGTCAATGTCAATGTCTGCACTCATGCTCTTAGAATTGTTGGTTTTTTGTAATCGGGTGAGCGATAGTCTGGATGTTGTATTGTAACAGTTTCTCGCTGGGCTTGCAATCTTGTCGATGGTGTGATTTCAAATTCTGGCAACACCTGATCCAAATAGTATAGATGATCTGTTGGAGAAGGATGTACGTCAAATTTTAATTTGGGTCTATCTTGTAGCACTTCCCAAAAACTTGGACGCATGTGGTCAATGACATCATGATATAACTCTAGCAAGTCTTGATTGGTATTTTTTGTATCAGTATATTGGTCTGATTGATCAATTGGCACCATGCTTAAAAAGCGCCAATCAACTCCAGATGTTTCTAGCAATAATTTAACACCAGCTATGGCTGCTAGATCACGTAGTAGGCATCCTCTTTCAGTTATCCATTTGCGAACCCAAGCCGCATCGTATAACCGTTGAGTATAAATGTTGCCTAGATTTTGCCACCCGTGAGTGTATCTATCATCTCGCATGATGTTGGTCCAACACACAATCACAGTGTCTCCTGGCCGAAAATGATTGCGTTGGTTGCATTCGTGTACGCTGTTGAAAATAAACTGGTTACCTCCTCCTGATATGGCCCAGTTTTGAAATTCGCCTGCTGATTGTCCCAGTATATCTGCCCAGGTGCTCCAGATGTAACTGGTATAACTACAGCCAAAAGTAAACAGTCTATTCATAGTATGTGTTGTAAATTGAGCCACAGGTATTCATCAAACAACCGCTGAGTTGATTCAGTACCGTAATGCCCATCTGAGGTTTCAGGTAGATTCATTGTTATGCCTTGTTGTCTAACTGAATCAGGACCCAACAACAGTGTGGCTCTCAACCATTCATATCCAGGAACAAAGAATTCGTCCCAAGAAACAAACCACGAAAAGAAAACAACTTTTTTGTTGTGTGTGTCACAGAGCTGTTTCATTGCCAACACACTGTGTACAGATTGATAATTCCACCAACGTGTTCCTGCACCTTGGCCAAGCCAAAAACGATCAACACCGGTGGGTCCTACAAATGGATCTAGCCATCGTTGATTGTCATGCACATTCATGGTATAACAACCAATGTCTTTGTATATGTGATTGTGATTGAGATCTCTTGGGTCCACTGTTTTACCGTAAGGGCTGGCTCTTGTGCCTTGTGCAACTTCTTCCCATGCACGTAGTCCAATCACAGCACGGCTGGGCTCAGTCAACTGCACAATCACCAGATCCACATCAGGATCTTTCACACAATCATGTAATTTTTCAACATAAAAACTGTTGCCGGCGCCTGAACTTGCAGCACGGATCAGTTTGCATTGTAATTTTTCAGCTACCAAATCTGGCCAGCTGAGTCCGTAGTCTACTGTGGAATAACTGTCTCCAACAGCGGCTAATTTTTTATATTTCATTACCAGCCTGCTTGCTTCAACATTTCTTGTGCGTATTCATGATCCGCAGGATAGGTCTGGAATTTTTTCTGCCACACATCTGAATCAATGTAGATCCAAATCATGGCCACTTGTTCAGTGCCCAATTCACTCAAAAACTTTTGTCCTGACTCTGAACTGTAAATCACCCAAGGACTGATTCGTCCAGTGGTTATGGCATGACAGATTGCATTGGCATTGCCATATCGCAAACAATCATGTGCCGGGTTGCCAGTTTTTTCAGCCCAATCCAATCCGTATTCCATGGCCCGTGCCAGTGCATCTTCCACAGCTTCCACAGTGAGATAATTTACCAGGTATTCTGTGTAGATCTGATCACTGCACCAACGATCAATTTTTTTCTGTTGTTTCAGCAACCAGGCCATGAATCTTTCAGGATTGATCACTCGAGTGTTCACACAATAATGTCCAAACTTTACAAATGCACGATAGTAGGATGAAGTTTCAAAATCTTCAAAGGTCTTGTTCTTGGCCGACCCTTGCATGGTTTCGTAAAATCGCACATAGGCTTGTAATCCCAGTTGCACTCCGCGATCGCCGCGTTGCAGTCTGCGACGTTTGGGTTCGCACATGTGTACTTCTATACTGCTTTCTCTTGAGAAAGTTTTATCACAGTATCCGCAAGTGAATGTCATTTTTTGTCGTTGCCGCTGGCTCGATTGTAAGCGTCTATTTCTTTTTGTGTGAACAGTTGGGCCATCACATCAATCTCATCATCTTTGTATGTGGGAAATATTGCCATGAGTGCTTTTCTTTTGGCACTAAGTCCAGCTTCTTTCTTCTTGGGTGCAATCCAGTTATGCCGCATCACACCCATGCCAGGGCTGGCAGCAGTTGCACATAGCCATTGCAGTTTGGTATGTTTGGCTATGTCAAAGAAGTGCTTGTTGAGATAGTGATTGGTACTTTGCACATAGTATTCTTGTAGTTCTCTACTGCCGCCCACTGCACTACCCCAACGTATCATGAGATAGGTACTGAATTTCTTCCGTTCCTCTGAGGTAAGTTCGTCATAGAATGCACGATTCTTTGCGTCCAGTTGCCGCATCTCGTTGTTGATGTTTAGTTTGTCGCTCATTTTGTTTTGGTCAGGTGATAGATCATTATAGCATGTTCCAAGGCATCTTGTAAAGTGGGATTGGTCTTGGCCTCACGACGAATATCTCCCCACAGTTTGGCCTCCATCAAGGCTTCATGTCGTTGTCTCATTCCTGCTCTGATGTCATGGTCCCTACGTTCTTCATGAGTTTCATAATCCCAGCCCACTTCTGTTCGTGTGTCAGGATCGGCTCCGGCTTCGCGCTGATACACTGTGTCACCCACCCGTTCATATATCAATGTGGCTCCAGGTTTGAGCTGTCCCATTACCAGGCCTTGTTATAGTCTACTATCTCGCAGTTGCGGCTGATGTCTTTGACAAAATACACACAGTCAGGCTCTGCGTCATCGTTTAAGGGCACGGCCAACAGTTGGCCATTTTTCAGCTTGGGTGCAAACCAATTGACCTCGTGATACACATCTAGTATTTCAATGTCAGGAAAGCTGGGACGGAAACTGGTCAAGGGATTGAATTGGAACACCTTGAAGCCGCGATCATTTATACTGGTCAGTGGCAGCACTTCAAGGTCTCCCACGTCAGGCTCGCCAATCAAGATTTGCCAGTCCATGGGCATTTTTATTGTGGCTTCACCTATTCGTAATACCAGGGCTGGAGAATTGAAACTTTCCAAGAAGATTAAAGGAATAAAATGATAATCTGGATCTTTGGGATCTGAGTTGTCCAAGATGGCAAATCTCATATCATCTACTTCGTCAGGCAAGTGATCTAGGTCATAAAAGCTGTTGTCTAGGGTTAAAATTCTCATGTGTTAATAATATAGTATTTGTGCCACGAAGTCAACCATTATTTGATCTTCATCCATTCCAACTTCTCAGCTGTGAATGGATAGTTGGCCTCTTTGTAAAAAGCCTTGCGTTTGTTTAGATGCCGTCTGGCAAACTTACATGTACTGGTAATGTCCCAGATTTGCACATGATCTTTGTCTTCGGCTTTGCGAATACCACGCCCAATACTCTGTATCACACGCACAAAGCTCTTGCCCGGCTCGATCAACACAAGATTAAAAATACGCGGAATGTTGATGCCCACAGCAGCCACACCATATGTGGCCACAATAATTTTGTCATCACTCACAGCAATCTCATCATATTCAGTTTGACGAGTTTTGGCTTTGGTAGCACCTGACACAAATACAGCACGTTCTCCCAGTCGTTCAACCAGTTGATGTCCGCACTCAATTCGGTCCACCAAGACCAATGTGTTGCCTGTTTCGTTGACTCGTTGAATCAACGATGCCATGGTGTCCAGGCGACCAGACTCTTCCAACAAGTATTTCAGTTCACTTTGATAATCTGTGTATTCCACATGATCTACCAACTGCACTATGTTCACATGACAGTTGGCCAATACTCCTGCATCTTGCAATGTGCTGGCAGACAACCTGCTGATCACTGGACCTAGACTGACCAGTAATGCTTGGCTTTCAAACAGTTCCTTGGGCACAGTACCAGTCAATCCCCATCGAATTGGCACTTGCGCCATCACGCCGGTCAGCAGAGTTTTGAGTGCATCTGCTTTGGCCATGTGTACTTCATCCACTATCACGCATACCACGCCTTCAATGAACTCTTGGATGGTGCAATCCCCCACACCATTCTTGGTATTCTTCATGAGGTTGTTTAGGCTTTGCCAAGTACAGATAGTGTGTGTACGGCCATATTCTTTTCTGTCTCCAAAGTACACACCTACATCCAGTTCCATGTTGATGTAGTCTTTTTCTGTTTGTGTCACAAGACTTTTGTTGGGCACAATCACTATGCTACGACCATATCGGCTCACAGCATCACTGAGTGCGGCTGTCATGATGGTTTTACCTGCACCTGTGGCCACTTCTTGTATGCATTGTGGATTGGTCAGGAAGTTGTTGATGATCTCAACCTGATAGTCACGCAATAGGATTGGTTCACCTTCTGCAGGATGATTCTTGGGCCACAGCTTGTTGGCATAACTTTGTTCTGTGACTTGATCAAACTCAAATGTGGTTGAGTATTCTCTACGATCATCCAATTCAATATCGTAATCAAATCGATCCAGTATAGGTATGATCTCTGGCAGCAGATTCACATACGTGCTACCACCCAGTTGAAAATAAGAAACTTTACCATCCCAACGACCCAGTCTCACAGCTGGCAAATATCTTGCATAAGGAATATCATATTTGAATGATTTGACCAAGGCTTTGCGAGCATCAAGATCAAGACCTTCAATTTTGATGTTCACTTCGTCTTGTATAGTTATAGTTGCTTTTTTCATAGTGTATGTATCTTTTAATCATTATATACACATGCAAAACAAAAGTCAAAAAAACAGGCACCTAAGTGCCTGTATAAAGTTTGGGCGGAGCCAACCAGACCCAAACGTTTTAAAATAAAACTATCAATATCTTGGCCAAGTCCCATGCGCTCAAGCACAGACAAAACCATCCAAATGTGTTTTGCTCGCGTTCAAAACTGCCCTTGGCCAACCACCCATTCAGCAACATAAAAAACACTGACCAATCCAGACCACTCATGCTAATCCAGTAATAAAAACAAGGCAATGAAGGCAGCAAGCCAAGGGTAGCCGCAAATCAATGCAACAATTACGGCTACCCAGGCCATGTTAGGCTGCTTTCATGCAAGTGGTTTCAGCTAGGCGTTTCCAATTGCCTACGCTGAGTTTGCGTAAGTCAGCGATTTTCAGGGCCATACGCAAACTCATTTCGCGCAGGCGATTTTGGTTGGCGTTCATGAAGTCAATGATCTCGTCTTGAACACAAGGCTCAAAATCATAGTCTTGGAACAACACACCGTCTTTGGCAATCTGTTTGATACGCAAGATCTTGTCACGCATGGTGTCAAGAGTCAAGTCCAAGTAGTGGCAACGACTTTGCAAGGCGTCCAGGTGATCGCGCAGTTTCTGCGACTTCATGGTTTCAAACTTCAAGTTGGTGATAAAGATCACACTGCCTTTGAAGTCAAACTGGTCTGGGATGCCTTCGCGGCGCAGAGTGCTGGACTCAGACAACCAAGAAATCTTACGCTTCTTGCCCGAGTCAAGAGCACCTTTCAGCAAGTTCAGTGCCACATCGTCAACCAGGATTGAGTCGCAGTCATCGAACACCAACACACAGTTCTCGTCAGAGTATTTGTACAAAGTTTGGTACAGGCCAATGGGTGTGGCTGAACCTTTGACAACTTCTGCCCGCAGTCGTTTGCCTGCCAGTTTATCAAACAAGGTGGCTTTTTCGATTTCTTGTTCCACGCCGTAGGATTTGCCCACGCCAGGAGGACCTGACACAATCATAGCACGGATGTCACCGCCAATGGCAGCCTTGGTCATTTCTGTGAGAATTTCAAAACGCTCACGGATACGATCCATGGCTTGTTCTTCAGTTTCTGTGATTGATGCCGGCACTTCGGCAATTTGCGGTTGTGCTGTCACACTGTCTCCTGATACCATCTCATAGTCAGAGATAGCGTTTACTTTGATACGAATGGTGCTGGGGCAATTGGGAAAGATGCCGTCATTTTGCACAGTCACATACCCGCCTTTGGCACCAGTTTGAAAACCTGACACTAGAGCAAAGCTCTGATTTTTTACAGTTTTACCGCGGTATTCACCACGAATAATACGAATAGCACTCATTTGGTTGGCTCCTATTTGTGCGGTTAAAATTACTTACTAAGCTTCTATTATAGCAAAGTACCCATTACTGGTCAACCAGAAAATTGTGGCTTTTTTGCAACAAAATCCAGCTGTTTTCTGCGACATTTTTCAGCAGTTTTGGGGTTTTTGTTGTTATGCTGGTAGTTTAGCATGCCCAGAATTACCAGTCAACCGGGGCAATAATACCCATATTTGCAATAAGGTTATTATTTCCATAATTGTGTAATTTCTGCAGAAGATATTTGATGCGGTTTAGGCGATCCATGAAACACTATCACTGAAGTATTGGGTGCAATTGTGACACCGCTGCCTGGAGATTTATGCTGTCGTCGCTGAAAATTATAACCACCATCCAAGCACTGCCATCTAAAACTTTCAAACAATTGATCTTCAAAAAATCTACGCTGATTGATGTCAATGACTTTTGTAAGATAATCTTGATCGCCAGGATTGTTTTTGACCAATTGTGTGATATCTTGTTTTGAAAAGTTTTGCCAGATCCACGAAAATTCAGACACGTTCCACCACATGACACTGCTGTTGAATCCTGTATGGTGTGGATTTTGTAGGTATCTAAAATCTCGTATGGCCCAAAAATATCTTGTGTCAAGATTCAATATCCAGGACAAATCGCGTACCACCACTGTATCTAGATCTAGATAAAGCAAATTGCCTGCATGATGCTCGGGATTGAACATCTGCATTTTGTACCACCAAGATTTTTTGGGTCCAGCAATTCCGGGCCATTCGGTCAAGATGTGTTTGATCATGTGTGGCGGCACAGATCGATCATGCTCGGTGTACACATGAAATCGTATGCCGCCGGGCAAGGCTCTGGTCAGCATGCTGTACAAGTTTTCCACATAGCGCCAGTCATAACCAGTGCTGTGTATCACACAGGCACAATCAACTACAGGTCCAGGTGTGATGCGATTCTTTTTAGCCATAGGCCTGCTCTCAATTCTTCTACAGTGTATTCAGTGTGACAAATTTCTATCAACCATTGCTGTCGATCTATAGTGTATGGTTTTTCTATGTCCAGCCAGGCCACTGACACTGGTGCAGCCAAGCTGGATTCATGCACT
>Ga0214919_10009704_pt1 | contig 12370 bp, 9 predicted proteins | sample LL1503_MetaG_FD_177994 | JGI IMG/M metagenome (GOLD analysis project Ga0214919, IMG submission 177994) | Freshwater microbial communities from Lake Lanier, Atlanta, Georgia, United States - LL-1503 | ecosystem: Environmental > Aquatic > Freshwater > Lake | place: USA: Georgia | collected 2015-03-15
AACTTTGGGTGTGGTGATACTTGTTTTACTAAACTACTAAAATTTATTTCAGATTGTTCAAGTAATAATGTTTTACGATTATGTTGTTTTAAATAATCCTCTGTTTCAACCATTATCCACATTCTATCTTCATCGCCTTCTCGATGACCAACTCTAAATGACTGAGGAGGTTCATTACCATATCTACGTCTTATAAGTTGTGTTTTATCATGAAGCGATGAAGTTCTACTTTGAGGAGATGAAGACCGATGATGTGATACATCTGCTCTTCTATCAGGTCTATCAGGTGATAAATGACGTTCTACACCACTATATTGATGACTAGAACTATCATAAGAAGTAGGCATTTTAGTACCTTCTTTTTTACGTATTCTTCTTGTTTTACCAGTTAAAATATTTGTTTGTTCTTGTTTTTTTAAATCTATAGAATATTTAAATTTTCCAATAGATAAATTTAAATTATATTCATGCATTTGAATCTGTATTTCAAATTGTTTAGATACTTCAGGTGAATAATTACTCCAAGTACTATCATCAGTTTGATATTCCCATATAATTTCTGCTCTAGGAAGTGGTGGAGGAACAACTGCTTTTTTAGGAGATGGTGGTGAAGGAACAAATGCATTTCTTATAAAATCCCATGGTGTATTAGAAAGTGGTTGTGGAGGAACTAATTGTTTTTTAGGAGATGATGGTAGTGGAGATGATGATGGAAAAACAACTGATTTTATAGGAGATGGTTGTGGAGGAACAAATGCATCTCTTATATCATCACGTGGTGATGCTTTTTTAGAAGATGGTGGAGGAACAACTGCTTCTCTTATAACATCCCACGATGATGCTTTTTTAGGAGATGATGGAGCATCTGTATCTACAAATTGAATATGTGAGACTTCTTTAGTATCAGATTGTGTTTGTAGATTTTTTTTTAAATCTATATGATATTTTATAGTTTTATCATTTGTTGTAATAGATAAATTAAATGAAAATTTATTTTGCTCAAATTGAGTTTGAATTATTTTAGATATTTTAGATGAATAATTAATCCATTTTTGTGTATTATTATCAAGAAATTGCCATCCATTTTTTCCACCAATCATTTCTTTAAAATTTTTCATTATATATTTTATATTAGAAAATATTTTTATTTTCCACAATAAAATGCTTTTTCTAAATCAACACTTGCTGAAAAAAATTTAATTAATTTAATATGATAATTCATAATTTCACTAAATTCTTCTTCTAATTCATGTAAGCTTTCAACTTTATCATCTTTAACCCATTTTAAAACAGTATTATTATTTTTTGCAGACATTATATCTTCAGAAATTTTTCGATAATCTTTAATCATTGCTAAAAAATTACTTTTATTTACTTCATCCATTATTTTTCGTTCATCAATTTTACCCCATAAATAATTCATATCTTTTAATAATTTAATTTTTCTAATTTTAAGAGCATTAACTAAATAAAAATGAGAAGTTTCAATTAATGATTTATAAAATAATAAATCATCTTTTTTTTGTTTTCCTAAATATTTATTTAAATTATTTTTTATTTCACTAATACCATTAATATTATTAATACACTTTGTTTCATAATCACAATATTCATTGAATTGTTCTTCCCATATTAAAAGTTTACTATCAGTTTGTTCCATATATTACTATAATAAATAAAAAAATTAAAAGTTTTTATTTATTATTAAATAGTGTATAACTATATAGGTCTAACTAATATATCTAAATAAATTGAAATAATATATAAATATAAATAATTTATATATTATAATGTCAAATAATAACATAAATTTAATAGTTAATTGCCCACAATGTAATGAAATTATATTGATAGAACAATTAAATTGTAAAATTTTCAGACACGGGGTATTAAAAAATACAGGAGTTCAAATTAATCCACATACTATTAAAATAGAATGTGATAATTATATAACAAATGATTTAATATATGGATGTGGAAAACCATTTAAAATTATTGAAGCTAATAACACTTTTATAGCAGAAATTTGTGATTATATCTAAATAAATTGAAAAATCTATATATTGTATAATTAATTATTATTAATTATTAATGATTAAATATTGTAAAGTTAGTAAATGTAGATATCCTGTAGCTCATACTACAATATATCATCAATGTGGAACATGTAGTAAATTTGGACATGGGATGATAGAGTGTAATGACCAATCTAAAATAAATTATTTAAAACAATTTTATAATAATGAATTACCGATTGAATTAAATTGTTTATTTGGAGGATGTTTAAAAGCATCAACTCATATAACAGATTCACATACATGTGAATTATGTCATGAACGTTTTCACTCAACCTCAACATGTCCATCATCTAATATTAAAGAATCTCATATTGAATGTCCTATATGTCGAAAAATAAATAAATCTTTTATTAGAAGTTTTGGTTCAACAAATAAATGTGTTGTTTGTTTTGATAATGTTCAAATATTTTTACCAGAATGTGGTCATGATTGTTTATGTATAAGTTGTTGTAATAAAATTAATAAAAATAATAAATCTGGAGAAATATATGATGAAAACTATTTACTTGAACACCATTATGATGTTCCATTAATTAAAACAAAATTTAAAGAATATCCATCTTATGTTGTTATTTATGAAGGAATGGGTTGTTGTACTTTAGTCAGAAGATTAAATATTAATAGTAATATTGAAGGATTATTTATTCATAGTGATGATGGTTATGACCCAATTAAAGTAAAGATTAATGATGAATTTATTAATGGTTATTGTAGAATTGATAGTCAAATAGTCCATGATAGATAATATATTTTTATTTTAATTATTATTTAATATAATCTATATTATTTATAATGGATTATAAACAAAAAATATATAAATATAAATTTAAATATCTTAAAATAAAATTAATATATCAATTAGGAGGTGATTTTGAATTGATAAAAGAACAATTTCCAGAATTACTTGATAAACTGGATATTAAAACTTTAAAAAAATTATCATTATTTTTTGAGGAACCTAAATATATTGAACTTAAAAAAAATATTGATATTATTAATTTTATAATATCTGATAAAATAAAATTAATAGAAAAAAATTCGATTTATTTTATTGAATTAATTAATAAAAGTTTATTACGAAATAATTTGAATAGATTATATAATTTATTTAGAATACCAATAATTACTACTATTGATAATATAATTAAACAAATTAAAGGTGATATATTATATAAAAGATTTAGAATAATTAGTGATAAATCTATCTATAATACAAAAATATTTAATATTAATTCTGATAGAAAAAATGACTGGATTATAAAACAAAAAACTAATGATGCAAAAATATTAGCAAAATTTATAATGGATATTACTAGACATGTTACTTTTTATGAATTTCATAATAAAATATTAGAATCAATAAAAATGTTGCCATTAAATAAAAAATATGTAATTGTAATACCAAATATTACTGAAAAAAAATCAAATAAATGGATTAGTGCATTATTAATTGATAATATAAAAAAACATTATATTGATTTGGAAATAATTGATGTTATTTCTAATCAAAATATTAGTATGATTTATTTATATTCATTATATGATGAATATGTTGATTTTATAATATGTGATGATGGTTCATATTCTGGAGGTCAAATTACTACTGATATGCAAGAAATTTTTAATAATTCTAGTTCTCTTTCAAAAATTAAAACTTTTTGTTTATTACCATTTACAAGTACTTTTGCAGAAACTAGAATAAAAAAATTGGCAAATGTTATTTTATTAAATTCTGATAAGATTGAAACTATTAGAGAAAGATGTAATTCTTTATGTATTAATTCAATAGAATTAACTGAAAAAACATTATATATAGATAATGATGATGATTATACAGAGTTAGGATTATTATTAAATAAATATTTTCCAAATATCCGTAATAATTATAAATATGAATTATTTAGAGGTAATATGCCATTTTATTTTGATCATAAAATTGCAGATTTTGTATCATCATTTCCATCAATTTATCAATATGGTATTATTAATTCTCAAGATGAACATATATTATTATTTGATAATTGTGATGCAAAAACAACATTAGATGGTCTTAATGAAATTAATTTTAATGAACAATGTATTATTCCTTATTATAAAACTTTAAATATTGATATAAAAGAATATATTGATACTGGTTCTCCACATTATTCATATCTAGATATTCTTAGAAATATTTTATAATAAAGTAAAAAAAATATTTAATTTATTATATCTATTATTTAATTCTAGTAATTCACATTTATTTGTTTTAATATATAATGGTTTATCTCTTTTATATTCAGTATGATTGATTTCATATTTATCAAAAATTTTAAAATCTATATTCTCTAATATTAGATGTTTAGATAAAATATCAATATCTATCAAATTAATATGTTTTATTTTAATATTTATAAGATTTTTTGATTTACATATAATCTTATAAAAAATACTTTCAGTACTTTCTATAGTTGTTCCACGATATGTACTATTCATGATTGTACCATTAAATTCTTCTAATTGGTCTAAACAATATTTGATTAATTCACAATCAATATAAGATACATCTAATTTTTTTTTATCTTTTAAAATCATTCTATAATTACAATAAATACAATCATTCATCCATTCTTCATTTTTAGGTAATTCATCAATATTATAATTATAATATGCAAATTTATTATAAGGGCTATTTATTAATTCATATGTTGCAAACATTATAAAATATAAAAATATATCATAGTATATTTTTATATTTTCAATTTTTTATATTATTTTTAAGTTTTATATATTTTTTTTTATATTTTAAATATTTATTTTTATGAATAGACATAACATTTAAAATATATTCCTTAATATTATCCTTTAAATTTTCTTTATTATTTATACTTGTTATATCTTTACACTTATCGATAAAATTTAACATTTTTGTTATAATAAAATTATATATTTGTGTTTCTTCTATACTTTTTAATTCTTCTTTTAATGTATTTGAAATTATATAATTTGTATCTTGGTGAATATTTTTTAGACTATCTATTATTTTTAATAATTTTGAATTCTCACGAGACTCATTATTTGAGACATCAAATAATGATATTATTGATTTAATATTTTTATCAAGGGTTATATTAGTTTCATTACTTAATCTAGAATTAAAATTAATTTTAGTTGTAAAGTCCGTATCATTACTATCAGCTATTAATTGTCTAGATACAAATGATTTTATTAATATTTGATTAGTTTGTCCAGAACGTTCTTCATCATCTATAAATTGTTGAATTCTTTTATCAAAAATAATAGGAATATTAGAAGATAAACATAAAATATCTAATGATACTGTATTACCATTAATAATTTGTTGTTTTTTTTCATCATATTTTTTGTTAATTTCACTAAAATAATTTTCAACATTATTATATTTCATTTCTTTATAATTTTCTTCGATAATACATAAATGTTCTTTATTTATGTATTCATCCCAATCACCACAACAATAATTTATTAAATTTTTAGTTGTTAATTTACTACTAGCTGAAAATAATACATTAGTATCATTTTTTTTATATGTACTATCAATTTTATATCCATATATATCATCTTTTATTTTATATTCATTATTATAAATATGTGTTTTTTCTTTATCATTTAGTTTTATAAATCTATAATCATTATCATTATCTTCTAAACGAATACTAAAAAATTTTAAATTTGGATATATTAATGAAAAATTTTTAGTGATAATATCTGATAAATAATCAGACAGTATTTCATTACAAATAATATTAATAAAATTCATATAAATATTATTATTATTACTATCACCTTTACAACAGTCTCTTAAATATTTATTTATTTTTGTATAGTTATCAGAGGTTTTTTTAGTAAAATTTGGTAAAAAAGATTGATTATATATAGCAGAAACTATATTATATGAATTGTTATTCATAAATAATTCATATCTATCTAAAAAAATATCTTCTTTAAACCCTAGTGTATTCATTATTTCCCTAAAAATTATATTATATTTTTTAATATAATCAATATTATTAATTTCTAGCAAATTAAATAAATTTGGTTTTATATTAATATTTATATTATTTGTTGGATTTTTATAAATAGTTTCAATAGATTGTGTATAAATTTTTTTATCTGTTTTTGGTTCTTTTTCTAAGTTTTGGCTAAGAATATATATAGATTTAACATTAATATCTAGCGAATGATTATTTTTAATTAATTCTATCATAAATTTAAAATGAAGATATGTAACCATATAATCATGTGTATTTATATTTTTAATTACATCATCATATCTATTAATTAGATTATTTGATATTATATCAGGTTTATTAATTAATTTTTTTAATATATTTATATCATACTCATTCTTATTAAAAATAGTTATACATAAACCATTATTACATTCCATATAATTTTTTTTATTATAAATAATATCACGTTTTTCATTATAATAGTTTAAGTATTGAATATTTTTTTTAAATGACCTAATATCATAACCTATAATACTATTTATTAAATAAGATAGTTCCATAAATGCAATAGTATATTCTTTAAAACTGGTTTTATCAAATATAAAAGTATTATAATCTAATGATATCTGATATTGTATTATATTATTTGATACACTATCATAATTTAATGTAATATTATTTACCATATTAATAGAATTATATAATCTATAAAATAATCTATTTTTGTGTATATTATCTTCTATATATGGAAAAATTGCATTAATTTTATAATTATTATAATATAATTTAATAATTAATGCATAATACCAATTATTCATTTTAGATAATGTAGTTTCAAAAATAAAATCTTTTTTATTATGGATTAACCATTCTAATATAATATCATTTAAATCATCAATACTTTTTGGTTTAATATCTTTGAATTTATATATATTTGATTTTCGTATTTTATAATAAATTTTTGTTAAATTTTCTGAAAATAATTTTATATTTTCTTCATTATATCTATCAATAAATGATATTACTATTTTATTTTCAGTAATTATTTTAAATATTTTATAAATAGTATTATTTTTAATATATTTTTCAGATGTACAATCATTCATTGATGAAAATATATTATTGAAATTAGTTGTAATTTTAGATATTACTTGAATATTATCAAATAATATAGTAATAATATTATCAGTAGTTTCTAATTTATTTGCATCGAGTTCGGATAATAATTTATTTATTATATCAGGAGTAATTTTATATTTATCTAATTCAGATAATAACTTATATTTATAACAGTCATCAGAGTGATAATATGGAATATCACTATCTAATTTACTAAAGATTTCAATAATTGATTTTAAACATAATAAAAGTAACATATCATTATTATTATTTTCTATTTTTGTTAATATATCAGGTAATAATAATGTTTTATATTTTAAATATAAAATTTGATGAAAATTTGTTGACATTATTAAATTATCAATTGAATAATTATAAGTATAGTTATTATTATTATAATATGTAGTAAGTAAATTATTAATATATTCTATAGATGTTAAATTCTCATTTTTTATTAATGAATCTAAATTAAGTGTATTAATATCATAACAATCTTCATTAATTTTATTAAAAAAAGTATGAATATCTGATTTATTAAATAAACTTAAAGTTCCAGAATTAGTATTATTCATAAAGAACATATTAAATCTATTTATTATTTCAGTTGCTATAAAACTTTTACCACTTCCTGGAGGACCAATTAAAAATATACACATTGAGTTTTTTGACATTATTATATTAATATATATTTTATAATATTTTAAATATATCTTTTTCTAAATTAATTAATATATCTTCACTATAATTTGCTAATATCCAATCATTAATATCAATCATATATTTTTTAAGATATATATCTCTAATTTCAGTAACTTTTTTACTAAAATTTCTAATAACACTTTTAAAACTTTTATTATCAAGTTTTATAGCTGTAATTAAATTATCAGCTATATTTTCTAAAGTTAATTTTTCATTATTTATATTTAACATACGTTGATAAACCCACCAAATACACCAAATCCCGCAAAATCCATTTGGGTCGCCTATTTTACATTTTAATATTTCAGAACTTTCTATTTTTTGAAAACCAATATTTGGTAAAAATTTATATGGAGGATAATATACTATATTTTTATCAATTTGTTTAAATTTATTTTCTAATAAATTATCTAATAATATTGGATTATAATTTAAACCTGATGGAAAGTTTGAACCATTTGGTTCAAATCGTTCGATAGTTTTATTTTTAATATCCCAAAATATAATATTTGCATGAGACCCTATTGATGTTATTATTCCAATAGGGATAACAATATATTTATTATCTTTAATTTTATTAATAATAGTATCATCAAAATAAGATGGAAAAAATATTTTTTGATAACACCACATAATTTCAATATTAGAAAAATCTAATTTATATGGATAATCTAAACTTAATCTTTGATAATATGTTTCTAAAACAGTATTAATTGTTAATGGATAATCTAAAATAAGAGCTAATCCTTTATTTTTAAAATCATTATTTAATAATATTAATCCAAATAATATATCTATAGGAGAACCAGTATAATAACATAAATTTGTAAATATACCATTATCTAAAAATAAATTAATATTAGATTTTGCAGGAAGTGTTCTTTTTTCTTTTTTAATTACATATTTAATTTTATTTTTACATATTTCTTCACTAGTTTTACCTATTATACCTTTTTCATTATCAACAATTTTTTTTAATTTTTCAAATAAATCAATAGAACACCATTTTTCCCAATCTAATAATAATTCATCCTTGTCTATTTTTATTTGATTATAATAAGAATTTACAAGTAAATCTAAAATAGAATCAGTAATTTTAATATGTTTAAAATTATTATCTTCAATATAAAAATTAAGTGGTTTAATTATTAATATATCATAAAATAAATCTAATAAATTATTAGAAACTAATTTCATTAAACATGTTATTCCTAAATTATTTTGTATATTTAAATTTGATTCAATTATTATCTTTTTAATGTTAATATTATTTTTAAAATCAATACTTTTATCTAATAATATATGTAATGGAATATTACCATTTATATCAGCTAAATTAAAATTTATATTTTTTTTCTCTAATAATAATTCTAAATAATTAAAACGATTATCTATAATTATATAATGAAGTGGAGTATTACCATAAAAATCAGATAAATTTATATTTATATCTTTATCTAAAAGTATATTAAATACTTTAAAATTATCTAAAATTATTGATTGGTGAATTAATGCTAATCCAAAATCATTAGATACATTATTTAAATTAATATTAAAATCAAATAATGTATTAATAATTTCTGTATTTTGATAATTTAGTGCAACTTGTAATATAGATTCATTATTTAATGTTTTAAAATCAATAAATTTTTTATTTTTTAATAAATAATTTAATATATTTATACGATTATACATTAAACATAATATATATGCATTATTACCATCTTTTGCAATTATATAAGGGTCTGTATCATTATCTAATAATAATTTAAATATTTCAAAATTATTTAAAATAATAGAATAGTGTAATGCTGTATATCCTAATTTATCTTTAATATCAACAATTGATATTCCAATTGTTGATTTATTATATTCAATTAATAATTTACATATATCAAAATAATTAAATTTTACACAATTATATAATAATGATCTTCCATCTATATCAAATATATCAAGGCGAAAATTAGCAATTTTTGATTTTGCTAATTCTATTATTAAATTTAATATTTTTATTTGATTATAAATTATAATATATTGAATAAAATAATTATAATTTTCATCTTTAATATCAAAATTTTTTATTTCTTTATTTTTAATTAAAATATATATTTTTTCAAAATCATTATTTTTAATTAAATTAAAAACATTCATACTAATATATAGATAATTTATTTACTAATATATAGATAAATTATTTATTAAATATATAGATAAATTAAAATAAATTATCCCATGAACTATTAATTACACGTCTATAAAACATACTTTTTCCAGCTGTAGAACTTGGTCTTATTATTTTTAAAATATCACCTACTTTACCACCATAATATCTTGTACCCATATCTGCTAATAATATATATGCTAAATCATTTTCATTAAATTTTTCTAATAATTCAGCTCTTTCTTCACCTGTTATTATTTTATGTTCTGGAACATATTCTACACCTGGAAATTCTATTAACATTTCTTTTTCAAACCAATATTCTGCATTTTTATAATCATTTGCAATTTGTTTAACTACTTTTTTTGATACATCTTTTGCTATAATAATTTTATGAATATTTAAATTATTTGATAAATATATATCTAATGGATGACCTTGAGAAATTGTTGTTAATTTTGCATTAACTAAATAAATTTCTATTTTAATTTTATCTAATTCAAATATATTTTTATTTTGAAAATCAGATGTACTTATTTTTTTAAATTCAGTTTCAGATGAATCAATTATACCTCTACGTTCTATCATTTTTAGAATATTTTTAATAACTATTTCATTTATTTCTCGATTATTATATTCTACACTAACTGACATTATATATTATTATTGGTTAGATATTCTTTTATATATAAATTTCAATTTTATTATAATATATAAATTATTTATTAAAAAAATTATATTTTAAAAAAATTGATATTAAATTATTTATAGATAACTTCTCTATAATTATAATGTATAATCCATTTATTTTTAAACTAGATTCTGGTAATTCAGACATATTAGATAGAACTGATACAAAAAATATTATATTGAGTTCTACAATTAATATTCCATTAATTAGTCTTGGATTTCAAAATTATTTCCATCGTACTAAAAGTGGAATGTCTATTACAAATAATCTTCAAACAAAAAATAAATTTTATTTTGTTGTAAATCCTTTTGAAGAAGAAATTGCTAATTATGAAGATTCACTTAATAATTTAACAAAATATTATTTAAATATTAAAGATGATGCTCCAGATATATTATCAAGAAATTTTTATAAAATGTGGGAAATATTATATCTATTTAACTTGGTAGATAAAAAAGAATTAACTTATGCTGCTTTAGCAGAAGGTCCGGGTCCTTTTATTCAAGCAGTAATAAAATTTAGAGAAAAATTAGGTAATGGAATATCTAATGATAAAATTTTTGGCGTACGTATTCATTCTGAAAAAGGAAAGTATTTAGAAATGGGAAAACAATTTTTAGGATTTTATAATGAAAATGTACCTGGATTAATTAATATTCATAAAACAATTAATCCAAATAAAAGTAAAAAATATAAATCTAAATCAACTGGTGATATAACAGATATTAAAACTATTACATTATTTAAAAAAGATATTGAAAAATCAAAACAATATGCCGATTTAGTAACAGCAGATGCTGATATTGAATGTGATGATAATAATTTCCAAGAACAAGAAGGATATAAATTAATATTAGGTGAAATTATAACTGCACTTAATGTTCAAGCTAAAGATGGTAATTTTATACTTAAAATTTTTGAAAGTTTTACAATACCAACTATAAAATTATTATATATTCTTTCAAGTTTTTATAATGAAACATATGTATATAAACCATTTTTCTCAAGACCTTCTGAATCCGAAAGATATATTATATGTAAAGGATTTAAATATGACCAAAAAAAAGATTCTACTTTTTTAAATAAACGAATTAAATCATTACAAAATGTACTAGAAGAAATGAATACATTAAAGTTTTTATATGATATTTATCCAGATTTAGAAATACCTCAATTATTCTTAAACAAAATTACATTTATTAATTTTAAAATTGCAAATCAACAACAAATAATAATTGATGAAATTATTAAATATATTAAAGAAAATAATTATTTTGGTGATAAATATCATATGTTTAGAGATAAGCAAATTGAAGCAATAAAATGGTGGGTTGGTAATTTTTATCCTCCATCTAAAAATTTATTTGATAAAAATAAAGATGATTTACAAAAAATGATTGAATCAATAATTCATAAATATAATATTGAACAAGAAAAATTTTCGAATCAGTTAATCTATTAATTAATATTATTTTAATTTTATAATAAAAATAATAATAAATATTTATATTTTAGAATTATATTGTATCCAAAATATAGTTATACAAACTGCTATTATTAATGTACCACATCCAAAAAATCGAGTCCAACATATATGATTTGCTTCTAAATTATGTAAATAATTTAATTTATCTAAAGTTTCAACTTC
>Ga0214919_10009705_pt1 | contig 12369 bp, 13 predicted proteins | sample LL1503_MetaG_FD_177994 | JGI IMG/M metagenome (GOLD analysis project Ga0214919, IMG submission 177994) | Freshwater microbial communities from Lake Lanier, Atlanta, Georgia, United States - LL-1503 | ecosystem: Environmental > Aquatic > Freshwater > Lake | place: USA: Georgia | collected...
AAGGGCTTGATAGGGCCAGCACCTTTGCCATTGGCCTGATGACAAGCCTGGCAATTGGCTGTGTAGACCTTTTCGCCTTTTTGTGTCAGTTCTGCCAGCGTCCAGACTTTGCCAGGGTCGTCTTGTTTGGCGGCCAATTTTTTGTTTTCCAAAGCCACCCATGCGGTGTAGTCTTCAGCGCTAACCACCTTCACGTGAATAGGCATGTAGGCGTGTTCCTTGCCACACAACTCCTGACATTGACCGTGGAAGTCACCGGTTTGCTCTGCCTTGAACCAAGTATCACGGACAAAACCGGGAATCGCATCTTGTTTGATACCGAATGAGTTCACAGCAAATGAGTGGATCACGTCATTCGATGTAGTGATGATGCGGATTTTTTTGCCCACAGGAACGACCAAGGGGTTGTCGACTTTCAGCAGGTAATCGTCCGTAGGCGTTGGCTTGCCAGAGTTAGACATTTCGCGCTGGGCGTTGTCAAGCGTGGAAATAAATCCAATCCCCTCACCTTCACCCTTGATGTAGTCGTATCCCCATTTCCACTGGTAACCGGTTGCTTTGATGGTGATTTCAGCGTTGGATGTATCTTTGCTGGCAACGACAGCCTTGGTAGCGGGCAAAGCCATCAAAATCACAATCACAAATGGTGCCACGGTCCAAGCAATTTCGACTTTCAATGACTCATGGAAATTGGCAGACTTATGACCTACGGATTTGCGATGCTTCCAAATGGAATAAAACATAACACCGAATACAGCCACAAAGATCACAGTACAAATGATCAACATAAACCAATGCAACCAGACTTGTTGCTCTGCAATTTTGGTCACAGGCGGGTGCAAATTCAATTGCCTGACGGCGGGGCCACCAGGAAGATCATTGACAGCCCATGCAGCATTGCTGGCCAATGCGGCGCAAGCCCAAAGGGCTGTTTCTAGTTTTTTGAGAATGTGGTTCATCTTGTTTGTAAAAATTCAGCTGAAAGAATTCATGCGATTAACCCGTTGATTGTAGCAACCCGATTTTGACCATTACCTGACAACATTCTTTTCAGGGCCTACGTAAATGGTCTTTTGCCAGAAAAATAGAACTCCCAACAAATCAGGGCGGTGGAATGTCCCCACTCAGCATATTTTTCATGCGTTCAAGGCTGATGACTGTGTCCGCTTTAGCGCTTGATGCGGGTTTGGCTTTGAAAGCATGCCCGTAAATGACTTCAATCGTCAAAGACAGTCTGTTCGGATGCGCCGAATTCGCCATTTTTTCTGTCATGGCTTCGCATAGCCGCCGCTGCCAGGCTTTGCCGCGCAGCTGAGGGAAGCGTTGGGGGTGTAAATTGCGGCCCAATGTGCGTAAATCGCCCAACAACTCAGAGGCGCTGGCGTAAGTCAAGGTGATGCGCTCCATATCCATGATGGGCTGGGTAAATCCAGATTTCAACAACATATCGCCCCAATCGTGCATATCTGTGAACGCATGGTGCGGCGCAGGCCATTGTTCTTGCGCATAAAGTTGTCTCAATTCACACAGGCTGTCGGGCCCAAGACAGGAAAACATCACATGGCCCTGCTCATTCAAAGATTCACTCCATATCCTCATCAATTGCATGGGATTTGCAGACTGATGTAACAACATATTGCTCCACAACATATCGGCGGGTTGCTCGACATGTGTGGAAAAATTCAGTGCTTGACGTTGCCAAAATTTCCACCAAGGCGCCTTAAGCGAGGCTTGGGTCCAGTGCAAATCATGAAGGTCGGGTTCGACCACAGTCACTTTTGCCTCAGGGTAATAGGCCTTCACCAAAGGCAGGCTTGCCAAGCCGCCGGTTCTGGGCGACCAATTCACCCAATGATGGGTTTTATGTTTGATCAGAGGTAGCCTGCAAGCCATTCTTTTGGCAACTTCCCCAAATAACCAAGGTTGGCCACTCAGGCTGTATTTGCGTGCAGCGTAGTGCGCCGCCAACGCATCCATGGGCGGCAGCAGTTGGCCTTTTTCAGGTGAATCGCTCACAGACATGGATCGGAGTTGTCCCTAAATTGCAAATATGTCATTCAATAGCAAAGCATACCTAGATTGGCTAGGAGAGTTCAACCCGTTGAGACGGGTACATTTTTCCATGGGGCCCAGCGTGTGCCGAGTATGTGGTGCGTGGTGTTCTAGCACCTTATGTCAGGCTTGTCTGCGACATCATTTGACACATGTAGCTAGGTGCAGGTTGTGTGCCTTACCCAGCGACAGTGAGATCTGCTTGGATTGCCTGAAGCATGCTGCCGTCTGGCAGTCATGCGCCTGTGCTGTGACTTATCAAGAGCCATGGCGAAGTCTGATTCTTGACTTCAAATTTCATGCAAACGCAGGACTAGCCAAGGTATTTTCAGAGGTGATATTGGCACACCCCATGGCAGCTGCTTTATTGAAACAAGCGGATTTTGTGGTGCCCGTACCCGTTTCAAAAGAAAGACTCAGACAGCGTGGCTTCAACCCCGCCCAATTACTGGCGCAGGGCGTAGCAAAAGATCGCTGTTTAAATCAAGCACTGATCAAGCTGAAACACACTTTGCCTCAGTCTGGCCTTGAACGGGTACAAAGATTGCGCAATCTTGAAAATTCCATAGCCGTCAATCCGTTGATGGCAACGCAACTCAAACATCGCCATGTGGTGTTGATCGATGACGTCATGACCACAGGCAGTACATTGAGTACTTGCGCCAAGGCTTTGCAGTCGTCCTCGGTGGCTCGGGTGAGTTGCGTGGTTTTGGCCCGAGCAGATTCCATTTCAGCGGCACAATCCGATTCACCAGCCTGAGAAAATATGTTCAACATCGTTTTATTTCAACCCGAGATTCCACCCAATACGGGCAATATCATTCGGTTGGCTGCGAACACCGGATGCAGATTGCATTTGATTGAACCGCTTGGTTTTTCAATGGATGACAAAAGCATGCGTCGTGCCGGACTCGATTACCACGAATACGCGAACGTGAAGCGGCATGCAGATTGGCAAGCGTTTTTGCATGCAGAACAACCTGACTCCGCACATTGTTTCGCCTTCAGCACACACGGCAGCACAGGCGTGCACGAGGCTTGTTTTTCAGCCAATGATTGGTTGATTTTCGGATCTGAAACCAAAGGCTTGCCAGTGTCTTTGCGTCAGAGTTTTCAAACACACAAACTGTTGCGATTGCCCATGCTGGCGGGTCAGCGCAGTCTCAATTTATCCAACACGGTGGCAGTGGTGGTGTATGAGGCTTGGCGACAGCAAGGTTTTTCCATGCCTACACACACTTGAACTCATGCGTAGTGACGTACCAGTGACTCGGCGACACACACGGGTTTATCGCTGCCGTCACGCTCGATGGTGACTTGCCAGGTCATCTGGATACCGTTTGGCTCTATGGCTTCACACGCCAGCAAATGCATGTGCCCGCGCAAGCGACTGTCCACCGGCACCGGCGCGGTAAAACGCACTTTGTTCAAACCGTAATTCACGCCCATGCGGGTCTGCTCGATAGAAAATGCCGATTCAAAAAATTGAGGCAACAAAGATAGAGTTAAAAAACCGTGCGCAATCGTGGTGCCAAATGGACCAGCGGCAGCCTTGTCTTTGTCAATATGTATCCATTGGTGATCGTTGGTGGCTTGGGCAAACAGGTTGATTTGTTCTTGGGTCACTGAGAACCATGGGCTGCTTGCCACGTCCTGTCCCACACAGGCCTTGACTTCGTCAAAGGTTTTGAATTGTTTTTTCATGTTGCTGCTCTTTCTTGCATATGCTTATACGGTCAGGCATTCTCGTCACAACCGCAAGGTGTCGCCTAAAATCTTGTTTTTGACTTTTCAATACATCCGTCCATGAGTGCATTCTTAGAAGAAACCGTCCTGACTGTTCACCATTGGACCGATCGCTTGTTCAGTTTTACCACCACCCGAGATGCAGCTTTGCGCTTTTCCAACGGCCATTTCACCATGATAGGTTTGAAAGTCGACGGCAAACCCTTGCTGCGCGCCTACAGCATTGTCAGTCCGAATTACGAAGAACACTTGGAGTTTCTCAGTATCAAGGTACAGGACGGCCCTCTTACATCGCGGCTGCAACATATACAAGTCGGCGACAAAATCATCGTCGGACGCAAACCCACGGGCACTTTGTTGATCGATTATTTGCTGCCTGGCAAAAACCTCTACCTCTTGGGCACCGGCACAGGCTTGGCGCCCTATCTGAGCATCGTGCGCGACCCCGACACCTACGAGCGCTTCGAGAAAGTCATCATCGTGCACGGCGTGCGCGAGGTGAAAGAACTGGCTTACCACGACTACCTGACCCAAGAGTTGCCTCAGCACGAACTGCTGGGTGAGATGGTGAGCCAGCAAATGTTGTACTACCCCACCGTCACCCGCGAGCCGTTTAAAAACCAAGGCCGCATGACCGACTTGATCAACTCTGGCAAATTATTTGCTGACTTGGGTTTACCCGCTTTCAATCCCAAAGAAGATCGCGTCATGCTGTGCGGCAGCCCACAAATGCTCAAAGAGCTGAAGACCATGTTGGAAGAACGCGGTTTTGCCGAAGGCAATACCAGTACGCCTGGGGATTTTGTGGTGGAACGGGCGTTTGTTGAACAATAAAAAAGGCCGCATCCGCGGCCTTTTTTGATTTACTCAAGCATGGCTTGTTACTTTTCAGACTTGGGTTGACACATTTAAAAATACACTAAATAATGTGCTTTTTTAGGTACTGAATATGTCAATCACCCAAACCATTTTTGCCAAAAACACAGTCAGCATGACGGATTTGCGTCGCAGCCCCTCAGAAGTAATTGAAGTAGCCCAGTCTTCACCGGTTGCCATCTTGAACCACAACAAGCCAGCGGCCTATTTGATTTCAGCTGCCGACTATGAAGATTTGTTGGATCGATTGGAAGATGCTGCGCTGACCCAAACAGTCAAAGCCCGCGCAGGTGGACCTACCGTCAAGGTGAAGCTTGAAGACTTATGAACTTGAATTTCACGAATTAGCCCTGAAAGAGTGGCAAAAATTAGACGGCTCAATCAAGACTCAATTCGTGAAGGCGCTGAGCAAACGCCTTCACTCACCTCATATCCCTTCTTCCAGATTGCGAGGGGATTTACAAAACACCTACAAAATTAAATTACGCTATGTGGGCTACCGATTGGTCTAAGAAGTAGTTGATCAACGTTTGGTCGTGATCGTGATTGCTATTGGCAGGCGTAACCACAGCCAGGCTTACCAGATCGCTATTCAAAGAATCAAATAAAAATTACACCCGCTCAATCACCACGGCAATGCCCTGCCCCACTCCGATACACATGGTGCACAAAGCGTAACGCCCACCCGTACGATGGAGTTGGTTGGTGGCTGTTGTTACCAAGCGAGCGCCACTGGCACCCAGCGGATGACCCAATGCAATAGCACCGCCATTCGGGTTGACGCGCGGGTCGTCGTCTTGCAAACCCAGCATGCGCAACACTGCAATACCTTGCGCGGCGAATGCTTCATTCAACTCGATCACATCCATTTGCGCCAGCTTTAAGCCGGTGAGTGCCAGCACTTTTTCAGTGGCAGGCGCAGGACCTATGCCCATCACACGCGGGGGCACGCCAGCGGTGGCCATGCCAATCACACGGGCGCGCGGTGTCAATCCATGCAGTTTGGCGGTGGCTTCATCGGCCAACAATATGGCGCAAGCGCCGTCGTTCACACCACTGGCATTACCGGCTGTCACTGAGCCGTCGGGACGCACCACGCCTTTGAGTTGCGACAGTTTTTCCAAACTGGTTTCGCGCGGATGTTCATCTTTGTCAACGATGATGGCGTCGCCTTTTTTCTGCGCAATGCTCACCGGCGTGATTTCCTCGGCCAATGCACCGGACTTTTGCGCCGCTACTGCTTTCAACTGGCTGGCCAGCGCCATACGGTCTTGGGCTTCGCGCTCAATCTTGTAGTCAGTAGCCACGTTCTCGGCAGTTTCTGGCATGGCGTCCACACCGTACATGGCTTTCATGGCGGGGTTGACGAAGCGCCAACCGATGGTGGTGTCGTAAATCGCCGGGGTTCGGGCAAACGCCGACTCGGCCTTGGGCATGACAAACGGCGCACGGCTCATGCTCTCCACACCACCGGCAATCATCAGGGTGGCTTCACCTGCGCGTATGGCTCGCGCTGCCGTGCCCAGCGCGTCCATGCCGGAGCCACAAAGACGGTTGATGGTGGCACCTGGAATCTGGTGCGGCAAACCTGCCAGCAAACTGGCCATGTGCGCCACGTTGCGGTTGTCCTCACCAGCTTGATTGACGCAACCGTACAGCACGTCGGTCACAGCCTGCCAATCCACGTTCGGGTTGCGTGCCATCAACGCGCGCAAAGGCACGGCCGCCAAATCGTCGGTGCGTACACTGGACAAGGCACCGCCATAGCGGCCAAAGGGCGTACGGATGGCATCACAAATAAAAGCTTGGTTCATGGAATTCTCTGGTTGACAATACATCGCATGTTCAGTCCCTCACAACAAGACGTCCGACGCTTCTTCTGCCAAGTCTATGTCAAGCTCAAGCAGGATCAATTGGTTGATCCGCTAGAGACGCTGGCGGGTGAATGGATTGCGCTTCACCCCGAATACCACGCCGTGCTTGCTGATGAGTCAAGCGCTCTCACGATTCACTTCGATGACAGCCAAGGCAACCCTTTTTTGCACATGTCCATGCATTTGTCGATCAGCGAGCAATGTTCCATTGACCAACCTCAAGGCATTCGACAAGCAGTTGAATTGCTGGCGGCCAAGCGAAACGACCTGCATGAGGCACACCACGAGGTCATGGAATGTTTGGGCACCATGCTGTGGGAGAGTCAACGCAGTGGCAGGCCACCTGACGGGCAGGCTTATATTGATGCGGTACAAAGACGCGCTACGCACGATTGACAATCTGAAAGCCCAATGAAAAAAGTCCACCGAGGTGGACTTTTTGTCTGGCGCTTGAAAAATTTCAGCGGAACTTAGATTGAGGCACGGTCTGCAAATCGCCTTGCTGCTGGTTTACATAAGCCGCGAGTTCTTTCAATTCTTCCAAGGAGAACTGCTTGGCAATACCACCCATGACGCCGTTGTTACGGCCCCAGGTGGCTTGGTTCTCAATTTTGTATGACTTGAGTGCCACATACACATAGTCTTTGTATTGACCGGCAATTTTGGGATAGCCGGGCACCATGGGTTTGTTGAGGTTGGCGCCATGACATGAAGTACAAGCGCCTTTGGCTACCAATTCGGCTACCTTGCCAGAGGGGTCAGCGGCTTTTTCGGGAACTGCAGGCGCACTGTCTTTGCCGTGTGATTCGTAATAGGCTGCGATGTCAGCCATGTCTTTGGCTGTCAATGAAGCCGCGATACTTTTCATGGTGGGATGCTTGCGATCGCCTTTTTGGTAAGCAGTCAATGCAGAAACTATGTAGGCGGCTGTCTGACCTGAAATTTTGGGTACTTTATAAACTTCAGGGAAACTGGCTTGGTAGCCTTTGATACCGTGGCAACCAATGCACATGGCAATTTTGGTTGCGCCTAATTTGGCGTCGCCGGCTTCCTGGGCATTGACATAAGAGGTCGCACATGCGACAAACAACACGAATACCGACGTATAAAACTTGTTCATTTTGGGCAGACAATCATTGAAACTCCCAAGATTATATCGACGCGGTTTGTAAGCTCCGTGTCAATCCCATAAAAAGGTTGATGAAGATGAAATTCCAAGGTTCGAAAAATTACGTTGCCACCCAAGATCTGATGCTTGCAGTCAATGCGGCCATCACCCTCAAACGCCCGCTGTTGATCAAAGGTGAACCAGGCACAGGCAAGACCATGTTGGCAGAGGAAGTCGCTGCCGCGCTGAACATGCCGCTGCTGCAGTGGCATGTCAAATCAACCACCAAAGCGCAACAAGGTTTGTACGAATATGACGCTGTCAGCCGCTTGCGTGACAGTCAGATGGCCGACTTGGATGGCGGCGAGCGCGTTAAGAATATTGAAAACTACATCATCAAAGGCGTGCTCTGGCAAGCTTTCACGGCCAAAGAACCCGTGGCCTTATTGATTGACGAGATCGACAAGGCCGACATAGAGTTTCCCAACGACTTGTTGCGCGAACTCGACCGCATGGAGTTTTACTGTTATGAAACGCGTGAACTCATCAAAGCCACCACACGCCCGCTGGTGTTCATCACCTCCAACAACGAGAAAGAACTGCCTGATGCGTTTTTGCGCCGCTGTTTCTTTCACTACATCAAGTTCCCCGAGGCCGACACCATGCGGCAAATCATCGATGTGCACTTCCCCCATCTGAAAAAAGATTTGCTAGCCGCTGCACTCAAAACCTTTTACGACGTGCGAGGTTTGCCAGGCTTGAAGAAAAAACCGTCCACCTCTGAATTGCTGGATTGGTTGAAACTGCTGGTGGCCGAAGACATTCCACTGGCCGCACTGCAAACGCAGGATGACAAAGTGGCCGTGCCGCCGTTGGTCGGTGCGCTGCTGAAAAACGAGCAAGACGTGACGCTGTTTGAAAAACTGGTGTTCATGCAAAGCAGAAACCGTTAATGCGCGGCCATGGATCTGCAACCCGTCACCTTGAATGGCCGACATGCACGCTTGGAGCCGCTGGCTTTATCGCATCTTGCCGGTCTGCAAGAAGCGGTGCAAGACGGTGAATTGTGCAAGCTCTGGTACACATCCATCCCCACTGCTGAAGGCATGGAAGCAGAAATTCATCGGCGACTGGCACTTCAAACAAGCGCAAACATGCTCGCATTCACCGTGATTGATTTGCAACAACAACGCATTGCAGGCATGACCACTTATATGAATGTGGACAGACCCAACCGACGCGTTGAAATCGGCGCAACTTGGTACCGCCAAAGCGCTCAACGGACATCGCTGAACACCGAATGCAAGCGGCTGTTGCTGGGTCATGCCTTTGAAGAACTGCGGTGTATTGCTGTCGAATTTCGCACGCACGTGTTTAACCAACAGAGCAGGCGTGCGATTGAACGCTTAGGTGCCAAGTTGGATGGCATATTGCGCCAGCACCAAATCAATTCGCATCCTTTGGCAAACCAAGCCTTGCGCGACACTTGTGTTTACAGCATCATTGACAGTGAATGGCCGAATGTGAAATTGCATTTGGACCATCAACTCAGCCGCACGCGGCTTGCAAGCCATGGACAACCACTATGCTGATTGATTTTTTCTACACACTCAGAGCCGCCAAACTGCCGGTATCGGTCAAAGAATTTTTGATGCTGCTTGAAGCCATGCAAGCCAATGTGGTTGGACCACAAAGCGATGCGTGCAGCATGGACGATTTTTATTACCTCAGTCGCACGGCGCTGATCAAAGACGAAAAACATTTCGATAAGTTCGACAAAGCCTTTGGCGCTTATTTCAAAGGCGTGGAAATGCTGACCGACTTTGCCGCCGAAGTACCTATGGAGTGGCTAAAGAAAATACTAGAGAACGAACTCACGCCCGAGCAAAAAGCCGCGATTGAAAAAATGGGCTGGGACGAGTTGATGGACACATTGAAGAAACGACTAGAAGAACAAAAAGAACGCCACGAAGGCGGCAGCAAATGGATAGGCACGGGCGGCACTTCTCCTTTTGGCAACAGCGGCTACAACCCGCAAGGTATTCGCATAGGCGGCAAGGGTGGCAACAAAAGCGCTGTCAAGGTGTGGGACCAACGTGCGTACCAAGACTATGACGACAGCATTGAATTGGGAACACGCAACATCAAAGTGGCACTGCGCCGCTTGCGCCGCTTTGCGCGGGAAGGTGCGGAAGACGAATTCGATCTGGACAACACCATACGCAGTACCGCAGCCAATGCCGGGTATTTGGATATCAAGATGCGCCCCGAACGGCACAACCATGTCAAGTTGCTGTTGTTGATGGATGTAGGCGGCACCATGGATGAACACGTGAGCCGTGTAGAGGAATTGTTTTCAGCGGTCAAAGGTGAGTTCAAGCACCTAGAGTTTTTCTACTTCCACAACTGCGTTTACGATTTTTTATGGAAGAACAACCGCCGTCGGTTCGCAGAAAAGTTTGATACCTGGGACGTGATCCGCAAGTACAACAAAGACCACAAACTGGTGTTCGTCGGCGACGCCACCATGAGCCCTTATGAAATTTTGCAACCCGGCGGCAGCGTGGAATACAACAACGAAGAAGCCGGTGCCGAGTGGATACAACGCTTAACCCACGCCTATCCCAAGTTCGCCTGGATCAACCCTGAGCCCTTAGGCGTGTGGCAATACCGTCAAAGCATCAGCATCATTCAACAGTTGGTCAGCAACCGCATGTTTCCGCTCACGCTCAAAGGGCTGGAAGATGCGATGCGTATGTTGAGTAAATAAGAAACTATTCTTTGGCTTGATCAGCAGCTTGCGCCTGCTGCTTTTCTCGCTTCAGACGCTCTTTTTTCAAGTCCCTCATTTGGTGCCAGGCAAAGACAAACACCAAACCGAACACGCAGAAAACTTAATTGCGCAGAGTTTGCCCATTTCCTTGGCGACACAAGGTGCTTTTCCAATATGAATTGTCATAATTTCAAAGTCTTTTTTTAGACCCTTGATCAATTCATTTTTATATTTAGCGGTTGAAATCATTTTTTCACTTTACAAAAATGATCGATATTTGTGGATTTGAATGCCGCATAAAATAATTAAATAGGCATTCAATTAATCCCCCCAAAAAAATACTATAGTTTTGATTTGTCAATATGAATGTATTTAATTTTTATAAACTCTCGATGATTTGTATTAACTCAGTATCATAATCAATCTCGTAATCACTTCCTACTGCTGTATGCACGAGAACAGTATTGTTTCTTAAATCAATAAAAACTCTTTGTCCATCAAATCCTAAAAAACATGGCAAAGAACCATCTCTTCTGTAGTGCCATAAAAAACATTTATAGCCGTGGTTGTAGTTGAGTCCGGTATTAGCTTTGCCAAACTTAACTTGATTATCTTTTTCAGACCAAGTGGTCATTTCTTTGATCCATTTTTCACTCAATATTTGATTGCCGTTCAAAACTCCGTTGTTTGAAATAAGCATTCCCAGTTTGCACCAATCTCTTGAAGTCGCTCCGATCCCAACACAGTTCATTTCAGCACCTGTTGAATCAGTTAACCAGGTTGCATCTGATGTACATCCCAAAGGGCTCCAAAGATACTCTGAAGCAAATTCAGACAAACTTTTTCCGGTTACTTCTCGAATTACCATGCCTATAGTTAAAGGGCAAAGTTCGTTATAACTAAAAAATTTTCCTTGAACTTGTGATGCTTCATTCCATTCAACGACAACATTTTTTATGCTTGTTGAAATTCCATCAAATCCAAATAAGGACTTTCTATATATGTAAGTGTTATCTGAATTAGATTTGCCAGGCGTCTGAATTTTTGCCCCGCTAGACATGTTAGAAAGATTTCGAAGTGTTATTGAACCATGATATGTGTTTGTTAGTGCGGGAACATATTTACTAACAATATCATCATATGATTCAATGAAATTTTTATCTATACATATACCAAGAAGTAGTCCAGTGACTGATTTAGCCATTGACCAACTAAACAAACGCATATTTTTATTTCGGTCAAATCCATATTTTTCATATATTAATTTATTATTTTTTATAATCAGAATGCTTGTAACTGGTTTGCGAAGAAAATAATCATTTAAGTTTGATTTAAAAATTCCACCATACTTTAAATCATTACTTAAAGATTCCTCTAATTCGATTTTTATTGACTTATTTTCTATCATGTTGAAGGGGAAACTCTTCTCATATCCACCTGAATAACTTGATACCTTGAATGAGTCAGTCTGCCAATCCTGGTAGGCATTCAACCGCTTTGTCCAAGTTGGGTAATTTGGATACCCATACCGTTCCCTGTTGAACTTGAACTCATCTGCAAAGATGAAATTTGACCATCCATAAAGATTTATTGCTAAAGCACTTGTTATGAATTCTCTTTTATTCATATGAATACCAATCATTAGTTTTGACACTTCTTAATTGTCATTAATCTTTGATAAAAATATACCTTTCAGCATTCGCATGTTTCCGCTCACGCTCAAAGGGCTGGAAGATGCGATGCGTATGTTGAGCAAATAAGCGACTATTCTTTGGCTTGATCACCAGCTTGCGCCTGCTGCTTTTCTCGCTTGAGACGCTCTTTTTTCAAGTCCCTCATTTGGTGCCAAGCGAACACAAACACCAAACCAAACACACCGAGTTCAATCCACATACCCATAGGTAGCCTTTCTGTCTGAAATTGTGACCATTCGCTCAGTA
>Ga0214919_10009706_pt1 | contig 12369 bp, 10 predicted proteins | sample LL1503_MetaG_FD_177994 | JGI IMG/M metagenome (GOLD analysis project Ga0214919, IMG submission 177994) | Freshwater microbial communities from Lake Lanier, Atlanta, Georgia, United States - LL-1503 | ecosystem: Environmental > Aquatic > Freshwater > Lake | place: USA: Georgia | collected...
CTCAGATGGGCGGCTGGCCAGAAGCTTTGTTGCCTAGTTCTCAGCCAAGGTCCAGTGGTGGACTAGTACGATCACAGTCATCTTTTGTTCTTGGATCTGCTGCGCTTGCTGGTCTTGGATCAGTTGGGAAAGATTCTGAAGTGGCGGTGTCTGGTTCTGATTCTGGGGCGCTGGATCCTGATGAGATAGGCTTGGCGCTTTAATTAAAATTATTTTGCTGGGTAAGTTTAAAATGTTTTTTTGAGAATAAGTGATTTGAGAATAGGCGGGGTAGGTGATGGTCCAGGGGCTAGTACTTTCCCCCTCTCTGCCCAACGAGCCTGCGGCCTCTTGGGCTGTCTCTCCCGCGAGGGGAGAGGCGATATTATTCAAGCCTAGTAACCAATATTTCATGTTATCCAAAGGCACCGACCAGCCCAGTAAATTATCCATCAGATTTTCTGCGTTGTTAGATTGATAAATCTGATGATCTGCAGTTTCTAAGATAATTTTACTGGGAGTCTGAGTAATTCTGACGGGGTCTAAGCCTAAGGGCCCATAGAGTTCTATTTTTGAATTTTGATTAGATTGCGTCCAGATAAAATTAATATGCTGAGCGGCTTGATTGGGTATGAAAATATTCACTGCGCCTTCGGCGGACCAGTGATTTAAAGATAATAAAATTTGATTTTGATTTTCTGGGTTTAAATTTTTTGATTTTAAATTTTGTGTGGGATTAAAAGCACAGCCAGAGAGTGCGAGGAGTAATAAAAAAGGCGCTGCTCTGAATCTGCCCCCTCTCTGTCCTGAAAGGTTCAACCTTTCAGTCCTGTCTCTCCCATGAGGGGAGAGACGAGATCTTTCTCTCAAAAATTGGGATAAAAAATAATTTCTCATAAATTCAAACTCGCTGTGATTAGCCCGGAAATTCCATCCGCAGGATAGTAGCCATCGCCTGTTGGTGAGTAGCTGACATAGTTAAAATAATGGTGGTTAGTAAGATTAAGAATAGAAAAAGAGAGCGTCCAAGAGTTTATTAAATAATTAAAATTAGTATTGATTAATAAATACTGGCCAAAAGTTCCACCCTGATTATTAATATCGCCGCTGGCGTAGAGCTTGCCGGTGTAATTTAAATTTAAATCCCAAGAGAATTTTGGGGTGAGAAAAATAGAGTTATTGAAAGAAAATAAAAGTGGGCTGGTCCAGGGGATATTATTATTAGTATTGGCTAGGTGATTGCGCATGAGAGATAGAGATTGTGAGAAGACCCAAGGTAGGGAAGGGTTAAATTGAAAATAAGAATTTAGATTTTCTTGGGTGTTTAAAATAACCCCCTGTCTTTTAGTTTTTGGGAGATTAATATTCGCGCCAAAGGGGCTGGGGTTATTGAGATTATTAGAATTCGCTGGGATATAGCTGATCTCATGCTGAGTATTTAATTGGTAGAGCTCGAGGCTAGATTGAAAGAAATTTTTATTTTTAAATCTTAAAGTGGCGGAGTAATCCGTACTTGTTTCTGGAACTAGCTGGGCATTGGGCAGGCTATCTGAATTTTCGTCGACGAGGGGTAATCTATAAGAGCCTTCACGGCTTAATTTTAAATCCCAGAAAGCATTTATTTTAAATAGAGAGTTAAGATGCCAGAGAGAAATTTTTGGGTCAGAAGTATTGGTTAAATTATTGGTATTAGCGGGGTCAGATTGATGGGCAAAGATTTGATTCGCGCCTGTATTAACTTGCCAGAAAGAATTAATTATTTTTTTAAAGTTAAAGCCAGAGTTTGCTGAAATTTGATGAGCATTATTTAAATTAATGTCTTGAGAATTGGCGTTATAAATTTGATTGTAAGTATTGCTATAAGTGGCCTGGGTTAAATCTTCTGAGAAAGTTAGAAAATAATTAGATTGAGAGAAAGTAATCTGTGGATTAATGCTGGAGCTTTGGGTGTTTTCTGTATAAGTGCTTTGTGGGATTAAGTTTTGCTTGTTATTGGTATTTGTATTGGTGTACCAGGTGCCTTGGCCATTTTGATTTTGATGCGTGAGTGTAATCTGAGCGTTTAAATAATTTAAAATTTGAGTATTGGAAATAAAAGAAGTTAATAAGTTTTGGGAATTAAAGTCGCCTGGATAAGAGCCTATCTGATGTCTGTTTTGATTAACCTGATTTAAAGTTAAAGCGCCTGGATATTGGTCTTGTTCTGGACCGGCTTGGATAAAAAATTGTGTGCTGTTGTTTTGAGATTGGTGAAGAGTCTGTAGGCCAAATTGAGAAATATTAGTTTGCTCAAAGTCTCTTTGGGTATTGATAAAATTATTGAATGTGAAGATTTTGATTTGATTGACCGTGTTATCTCCAATGTCATTAAAAGAAGAACCGTGTAGGGGCGGACCTGCGTGTCCGCCCGGGTAAAAATCATGCGTTTCTGATAGTGAAAAATTTTGGAGTGGGTGATTGAGCTGATTGGAGTGATTTAAATTAAAGGGAATGGGCTGTGAAAAAGATAAGTAGAGAGAATCCGGGGAATTATTGTTGAGATTATTTTGAGAAATAGTTTGAGAAATAGTTTGGGTATTAAAACTAACAGAGCCGCCAATCGAATTTTGTTCTGAGCTGGAATAAGGATTAAGAGAATAAGATTGGATAAGAGATAAGGGGATTAAGTTTAAATTAGCCCCAGAAAGACTAGTGGTATTGAGCGGGATGCCGTTGTAAGTAATTAAAATATCAGAAGGGGCGTTGTCTCCAAAGCCGCGAAGGCTAATGGTTTGCCCAATGCCCATATTAGTGATGTGGGCACTGTTTTGGGCTTGCAGGGAAGATAGAGAGGTTTTAAAAAAAGTAGTATTTGAAGGGTTATCAGAGATGCCTGGGATGTCAGAGATTTCTGGGATGTCTGGAACCTGATTTTCTTGAATTTTTTTTGAAGTTTTGACTGGGGAAAGATCACTAGGGTCAGCGGTAATAATAATAACGGGCAGGTCGTAGATCATGGAATTAAAAATAAATATAAAGATGGCTTGATTTTGTAGAAGGGTAACATGGATACTGCGCGCTTTGTTAAATTTATGTCTTAATTTTATGTCTTAAATTTTTGGATGGGGATGATGGGGAATAAAGATAATTTAATTGATTTTTTGCTGGCCCAGAAAGTTTTGTTATTTGGTGATTTTATTTTGAAGTCTGGACGGAAAAGTCCTTATTTTTTTAATGCCGGTGAGTTTAAAACGGGGAAGGCTTTAAGTTTATTAGGCGAATTTTACGCGGATAAGATTGTCGAGTCTGAGATTGAATATGATTTATTATTTGGTCCTGCTTATAAGGGCATCCCATTGGTATCAGCAGTTTCCATAGGTTTGTATAAAAAATATGGTCTTGAGAAACCTTTTTGTTTTAATCGCAAAGAAGTCAAAGACCATGGAGAGGGTGGTTTAATCGTCGGTGAAAAATTGCATGGGAAAGTTTTAATTATTGATGATGTGATTACTCGCGGTACGGCTTTCTTAGAATCTAAAAAGATGATTGAGTCTCATGGGGCAAGTGTTGCAGGTTTAGTGATTAGCTTGGATCGTCAAGAGAAAGGCGTGGACGGCAAAACAGCGATAGAAGAAATTAGATCGCAAGGGATAGAGGTTTTAAGTTTGTTAACGGTCAGAGAGTTAATTAAAAGTTTAGAGAGCCGTGGTGATTTAAAAACAGCGAATTTGATACAGGGGTATTTGAGTGAAATTTAAACGATCGATTGGGCCGGTGGGGCTCATGTTTACAGCAGTTAGTGGAATCTTAGGTTCCGGCTGGCTATTCGGGCCTTACTATGCGGCACAGCTAGCCGGGCCATCGGCCATACTAGCCTGGGTCTTTGCGTTTTTTGCGATTTTATTAATTGCGATGACCTTTGCAGAGTTGGCTTGTATGTTTCCCATCTCAGGCGGTAGTGCAAGGTTTATGCATTTTACGCATGGGTCCTTGACTAGTTTTATATTTTCTTGGGTTTTATATCTGGGTTACGCCGCTGTGCCGCCGATTGAAACCATGGGGGTGCTGCAATATTTATCGTCTGTGTATCCGAGCTTAATTGAAAAAGTAAATGGACTGACGGTCTTAAGTATTAATGGTTATGTCGCTGCAGCGCTGATTTTGTTGCTCATGTGTGTGATTAATTTACAGAGTGTTAAATGGCTTTCCAGATATAACTCGGTGATTGTTTGGTTTAAGTTAACGGTCCCTTTTATTATTATTGTGAGTTTAATCTGGGTGAGTTTTCATCTGGGGAATTTTTATAAACTCGAAGGTGGGTTTATGCCGTTTGGATTTAATGGCATGGCCAGTGCCTTAACCAATGGCGGGATTATTTTATCGTTTGTGGGCTTTGCACCAGTGATTGTTTTGGCAGGAGAAGCTAAAAATCCCCAAAAGGTTATTCCCCTGGTTTTATTAGGCGCCTTGGGTATTTGCTTATTAATTTATGCCTTATTACAAATTGCTTTTATGGGTGCTTTGTCTCCAGAGCATGTCGCTCATGGCTGGTCCAATGTGAGTTTTTCTTTGGATGCGAGTCCTTTTGTAGGCTTAGCCTCTGAGCTTGGTTTAAGTCATTTGAAAATTTTGGTTTTTTTAATTGCGATTATTGCGCCTTTAGGCACGGCTTTAATTTTTGTTGCGACGTCTGCAAGAGTCGCTCATGCCATGGGTGAAAATGGTTTCTTACCAGAGATGTTTAAGTCTTTGTCTAAGCGCGGTGTGCCCTCTGTCGCGATTGGTTTAAATTTTGTGATTGGGATGTTGTTATTTTTCCCAGCACCTGGCTGGCAAGGCATGGTGAGCTTTTTGGTCTCGGCCTTTGTTTTGTGTTATGCGATTGGGCCGATTGCTTTATTAGCTTTGAGAAGAAATTATCCAGAAGGGCAGCGCGTATTTAAATTAAAATTTTCAAAAAGTTTTGCTTATTTAGCGTTTACTATTAGCAATCTTTTAGTTTACTGGACTGGCTGGGTGACAGTCTGGCATATGCTAGTGGCTGTATTAATTGGCTTAGTGGTTTTGGGCGTCATGAGATGTTTTAAATCTGAAGAGCCTTTGGATTTGAAACATAGTCTCTGGGTATTTGTGTATTTAATGGGCTTAGGGATTATTTCTTATCTGGGCGATTTTGGCGGGATTAATTTTATTCCTAAATATATGGATATTTTAATCATGGCGATATTTTCTGGATTGATTTTAATCCTGGCTTGTCTTCAGGCTTTTCCAAAAGCGAAGATTCCTGCGAATGTTCATGCGGGTGATGTAGGCATTGAAGATAAGGCGGTGCTGTAGGCTGAGCTACAGGATGATGGTGTAGGGGCGAATCTTGCATTCGCCCTTTTTTTTTATCCTCGATATTTCCCTTGCGCCAATTCTCTGGCGAAGCCCAAATAGTTTTCTGGCGTGAGTTCTAATAATCTTTTTTTAGCTTCACTGGGGATATCTAAAGATTTAATCAAATGGTTTAAATCTTGTCGGGTGATTTCTTTTCCACGCGAAAAATCTTTGAGTAATTCATACGCGCCTTCTTGGCCATAGCGTCTCATAACGGTCTGGATGGCTTCTGTCAGAATGCTCGGATTATTTTCTAGATCTTCTAAAAGGCGAGCAGGATTAACTTGTAATTTGCCCAGGCCTTTTTCTAAAGCTTGATAAGCCAAATCAGCATGGCCAAACGCAACGCCTAAGTTTCTTAAAACCGTTGAATCCGTCAGATCTCTTTGGAATCTAGAAATAGGTAGTTTTTCAGCCAAGTGAATTAATAAGGCATTAGATAGGCCTAAATTACCCTCGCTGTTTTCAAAATGAATGGGATTAATTTTATGCGGCATCGTAGACGACCCAATTTCGCCTTCTTGGGTTTTCTGGGAGAAATAACCCAGAGAGATATAGCCCCAGATGTTTTTATTAAAGTCGATCAAAATAATATTAATTCTCGATAATTTATGGGATATCTCAGCAATAAAATCATGGGGTTCTATCTGGGTTGTCATAGGGTTATAAGTCAGGCCTAAAGAGCTCACAAAGCTTTCAGCTAAATCAGGCCAATCAACTTCGGGGTAGGCCACATGATGAGCATTAAAGTTGCCAACGGCACCGCCAAATTTACCCAAAAATTCTTGCTGTTCTAATTGAATAATTTGGCGAGAGAGTCTGGCACAGTAATTTCCAATTTCTTTACCCAATGTCGTCGGCGTTGCGGCTTGTCCGTGTGTTCTAGACAGCATGGGCTGCCGGGCTTGTTGTGACGCGAGGGTTTGTAATTTTTGATTGAGGCAATTTAAAGCTCTGAGTAAATACTGGCAGCTCTCTTGCAGCATGAGGGCATAAGATAAATTATTAATATCTTCAGATGTACAGCCAAAATGAACAAACTCTTGATAGTGAGCGAAGCCCGCTTCTTGTAGTTTTTGTTTAATAAAGTACTCAACCGCTTTTAAATCATGAGCGGTCGTACTTTCAAAGTTTTTAATAATCTGAGCATCATGAATAGAAAAATTAAGCACTAGTTTTTCTAGTAAATCTAAGACGGTTTTGTTTTCTAGTTTTATATTATTTTTATTGTTTTTATTATTTTCTAGATCTTCAGAAATAATGCCTGTTTTAATTAAAAAACTCAGCCAAGCAGATTCGATTAAAACTCGATGTTTAATTAAAGAAAACTCTGAAAAAATCTTCGCCATATTTTTAACTTGACTGTTATAACGGCCATCTAAAGGGCTTAAGGCGTCGAGTGAATTAAGATCCATGATTTATTGTTGTCCTGGTAAGTTAAGCTGGTGGGTTAAGTAAGTTCAGCGCGGCTTGATAAGTCTCTTGGCTTATAATTTTAAAATTAGAAAATAAAGACTCGAGAGGGAGATTTTGTTTAATCGCTTGTTCAAGCTTTTTAGAAGCTTCGCAGAGACAATTAGCCTGGCAGAAAGAGGCGCCGCCTCTGAGTTTGTGCAAGAGCTGGCCGAGTGCTGGATAGTTTTTATCTTGATAGGCCTGAGCAATATTTTCTAAATCTTGGGGTAAATTTTTAATAAATAAATCTAATAATTCCAGAACAAGATTTTTATTATTATTGGTTTGTTTAAGCGCCTGGTCGAAATCAATCAATGTCTCAGGGCGGACACGCAGGTCCGCCCCTACACAAATCGATGCCCCTTGTAGGGGCGGACCTGCGTGTCCGCCCTGCTGAAGAGGGGGCTTAATATTTTCTAAAATCTTTTTAATTTGATCCAAAGAAATCGGTTTGGTATGGGCTTCTTTAAATCCTATTGTTATTAATTCTGGATCTTTGCCTGTTATCACATCTGCTGTGAGTGCAATAGTTTCTGGGTGGGGAAGATTTAAATCTTGATATATTTTTTTTATTTTCTCGAAAGTTTCAATGCCATTTAATTCAGGCATCTGAATGTCCATAAAAATTAAATCAAAATTATTTTCTAGGTTTTTATTTTTTATATGATTTGTAATTAAATTTAAAGCCTCAAAGCCGCTTTGGGCTTGAGTAATAATATGCCCTAAATTTTCTAAGAGGGTTTTTAAAAGTTTTAAATTAATCTCGTTATCATCGACGATTAAAATTTTGAGTGGGATTTCAGCAGGGCGGACACGCAGGTCCGCCCCTACAAGAGGAGAGGGGTTGTGTAGGGGCGGACCTGCGTGTCCGCCCTGCTCTGCCAAAACAATCGGCATAGAAAAATAAAAATTAGACCCTTCGCCTTCTTGAGATTTCAAACCAATCGAGCCTCCCATGGCTTCAACTAAGCGCTTAGAAATCACAAGGCCTAAACCTGTCCCGCCAAATTTTCGAGTGGTTGACGTATCGGCTTGGGAGAAAGCTTGAAATAATTTTTCTTGCTGCGCTTGGGATAGGCCAATACCTGTATCGATGATTTCGAAAAGAAGTGAATTTGAATTTTTATTCAGACTAATTTTTAAACTCACGGAGCCTGCTTGGGTAAATTTAAGCGCATTGCTGAGTAAGTTATTTAAAACTTGGGTGAGTCTTAATGGATCTAGAACCACTATGTCTGGAAGCTCTGGGTCTAGCTTTAAATTAAAACCAATATTTTTTTTATCCGCCAATGGTTTAAATAAGTGAAAGATGTCTTGGCAGGTATTTTTTAAATTTATATTTTCTGGGCGTAAATTTAATTTCCCGGCTTCTATTTTAGAGAAATCTAAAATGTCATTAATAATCCCCATCAGATTTTTCCCAGATTTTTCCAGGGTTTCGCAATAGTCTTTTTGAGTGGGGGTTAATTCAGTTTGTCTCAGCAACTCGGCATAACCCAAGATGGCATTCATGGGTGTTCTAATTTCATGGCTCATGTTGGCCACAAATTCTGATTTTAATAAATTAGCAGACTGGGCTTCTTTTCTGGCCTGATCTAAAAGCTGATTTTTTTTTAATAATTCTTGGGTGGCTTCTGTAATCTTTTTATTTAAATTCTCATGTGAAAATTCTAAAGCATGGGCCATGGAGTTAATCCCATATTTTAAAAATCTTAATTCATCATCCGCCTGAATATTGACCCTGGCATGTAAGTCACCCTCTTGTAATTGTTGGACCGTCTGAATGGTCGACAATAGGGGGCGAATAATGGATTGGCTAAATCGCACGCCTAAAAAAATGCTGACAAATAGGCCCACTAGCACAATAAAAAAGACGACGCCGTAAGTCTGATAAATTTCAGCCTCTATATTTTTAGCTAAGAGCCCAGGATGATTTTGATGGATGTCCTGAATTCTCAAAGCAATAAAGTAAACGCCCTCTATTAAGCTGACGATGATAACGGGCAAAGTAATTAATAATAAAGTCTTGGCGCGGAGGCCAAATCTGAGGGGATGCTTCAGTGTTGTATGCAAGGTATGAAGAGAGTTTTTATTCACAGGTGGTGGGCTCTATGTTTTATGAGTATGTTTTATGAGTATGTTTTAGGGCTTTGTTTTAAATTTTTAATTTTTATTTTTAAGCAAGAAATAATTCCCGGCAAAATAGAAATAAAAATAATAATCAAAATAGCGATCGAAAAATTTTTCTGCACCCAGGAGATATTTCCAAAAAAATAACCCAGAAAAAATAATAAATTAATCCATAAGAGCGCAGCCAGAAAACTAATCCCAATAAATTTCAAATAATTCATTTTTCCAATCCCTGCTATAAACGGCGCAAAGGTTCTGACAATGGGAATAAAGCGGGCCAGGATTAAAGTAGCTGCCCCGTAGCGCTCATAGAAATCATGGGTTTTTTTTAAATATTTTGGATTAAGTTTGGGAATCTTTTGAAAAATTCGGCCTAGACAATAATTTAAATTATCGCCTAAGAAAGCCGCCAAAATTAATAAGATTATTACATAAAAATGGCTCATGTTTTTACTGGAAGCTATAAGAGCGCCCAAAGTAAATAAAAGTGAATCGCCTGGTAAGAAAGGCGTGAGGACTAAGCCAGTCTCTAAAAAAATAATTAAAAATAAAAGCCCATAGGCCCATAGGCCATAGTGATTTAAAAACTCTGGGAGATAGAGGTTTAAGTGAAGCAGGGTGTGGATAAAATTAAGAAGGGATTGCATCAGGGGCCTCTAGATTTTTATTTTTTAAATTTCTTATTTTTTTACATTTTCTCTTCGGGGCTTAATAAGCCCAGCTCTCTGAGTCTTTCATCTAAATATAACTTGGCTGTCGGATAAGCGGGTGATAAATAATCCTCGGCATGAGCATGAATAAAATGGGGTAGGGAGAGTCTGTCCGTCCCTGCGATTTCACCTTCGGGTTTAACCACGCGATGTGACGTCGAAATATAGTAATAATTCGTCGCTTCTTGGAGCATGTCGCCGATATTAATCACTAAAGATTTGGGGTCGATTTTAATGGCATGCCAGTGACCCTCAGCATCTTTGGCTTCTAAGCCAGGCGCCGTCGCGGCGGGTAATATAGTAATTAAATTAATATCTTCATGAGCGGCAGCTCGAATAGCCCCGACTTCTTCAGTGCCTGTGATGGGTGGATAGTAAAGAATTCTTTGTAAAGTTCTTTCTCTGCAAATCATGGAAGATAAAGGCCGATGTAATTTGTTTTTAATCTCAGGGGGGAGGGCGTTTTCTATCCAAACTAATAAGTTTCCAGCGAGCTCAAACGCGTCTTCGAACACTTCTCTGGTCGCTGAAGATAAAAAACTAGGATAGCGACCCCAGGGGTAATACATATGATAAAACTCTTTGATATCTTTATAGACTTCGCCTTTGGCGACTTCGGAAAGACTCGCAGGGACATAACCATCTTGGGTTTTTTTATCAAAAGGGTAATTAAATCTTTCTGGGCTTTTAAAAAACTCACGCCATTCGGCATAGACTTTTTCTATTTTTCCCCAGGGCAGGGGATGATTAGTCAGAACGGCAAAGCCTGTTTCTCGTAAGGATTTTGCAAAATCTTGAGGCGCCCTGGGGCTTTGATAGTCAACGCTTAAAACATCCATTTTGAGTTCCCTGTAAAATTAAAGTCGCGAATCTTACCAGTGTTTTTATAAATCAAAAATCAAAAAACTAATTTTTATTTTTGCTTTTTATTTTTACTTTTTTATTTTTGAGATTTTTCTTTTCAGCCCTGGCTTTCACAAAGTAGAATGCCCCGTCAATTTTTTTTATTTTTAATTTTTAGGGTTGCCCCATGAAATCACCTTTGTCTCAAGATCTTTTAAACCAGGCTTTATTAAATCCCAGTAATCCTGCTCGCAAAGTTCAATCCAGAACACGCCAGACCCAAGAAAAAATTAAGCAGGCGGCTAAGTTTTTATTTGTAAAACACGGCTTTGATGGGACATCCATGGGCGATGTGGCTGAAAAAGCGGAAATTAATCAAAGTTTAATTCATCATCATTTTGGGTCCAAACAGACTTTATGGAATGTGATTCGAGATGAAATCTACGAAGATTATGTCTCAGCCGCTTTAGAATTTTTATCGCAAGAATCCGATCAAGATATAAAAATACAAATTCAAAGTTTAATTAGCATGCGCTTTAAATTTATTCAGGATCATCCTGAATTAGCGCGCATCATGGCCTGGCAGACTTTAAGTGATATGCCAGCGTCAACCAGTTCAGATCATGGTTTATTAGCCATGCAGAAAGTTCTAGACCGTTTAAAAACAGCACAGCAGAAAAAATTATTATCCCAAGAGATCGCCCCAGAAATGATCGCCGTGCTTGTGTTTATTTCTACGATTGGCTGGTTCCAGAATGATTACCGATGGTTATTCAGCAAGCAGTTAAATATGAGCGAATCTGAACTAGATCAAAAATATCTAGACAGCCTCAGCAAGATTTTATTGGGTGGGGTCTTGGCCTGAGGGATTGATAGATGGATGACATTGTCTCTCCCCTCCGTGGGAGAGACAGGCCCGAAGATGGAATCGAGGGTCAGAGAGGGGGGTGGAAATAAACATTAACTTAAGTAGGTATCTCTGAAATACTGTTCAGATTGTTGACTGGCTTGAATATTTTTATATTCGCATTTGCTTTCTGGTAGTTGACCTAGTGTTTTAGAAAACAATTGAGCGGCTCTGGGGATTTCTAGGTATTGATCAAAATAGCTTTCTGGGTGCGCGCTGGGCTCAACATGAGAAAGCTCTGGATATTCTTTATTGATTTTAAATCTCACCATCAAATCAACGATATTTCCATAAGTCTCTGCGACTTTAGGATCTCGCTTGCCCAAGAGCTTGGGTCTTCTTTTCAATTCTTTAAAAATCACCGCGTATTTGCTACACAACCTTTCAGGATCATTCGCAAACTCACCGCTTTGAATGGCTTTTAATAACATCGCTGCGTGGTGGGGGAACTTGCCATTACCTAAGCCTTCGACTTTCTCTCCGCCCATAAAGCTCACTTGGCCCTGAGTCGATTTTAAAAGATCTAAGAGCTCGGCGTAGAAATTAAGATTTTGAATGGCGGTTTGTGAACTTATTTTTTCTTGAATTTTTTCTATGAATTTCGTTCTTTGTTTTAAAGATAGATGGTTCAAAGCCGCATTGAGATCACCCCTTAAATACGGCATTTCTTGATTTAAATTTTCTAAATCATCGCTCTGGCTTTGCGTGGCAATGAGCAATTGATTTTGAAAATTTTTGAATAGGGCTAAATAATCAAACAGATTTTTTGAATTCTCTTCAGCTGTTTTCTTGGCTAAATTTTCAAAAAAATCTTTAAGTATTTGATTTTTGCCTCTATAAATTTTTTTGTTTTTATGGCGTTAAATTTCTGCCGTTTTCAACGGGGCCCTTCAGATTATTCCTAAAAGCATTGCATCAGCGGGTTTATTAGCCCATATCGCTCAAGCCAAATATCAGCACCACTTGCCGTTGTATCGCCAAGAACAA